>Ga0209668_10000018_pt1 | contig 71622 bp, 71 predicted proteins | sample FrelakmetPLP11PL_FD_187150 | JGI IMG/M metagenome (GOLD analysis project Ga0209668, IMG submission 187150) | Freshwater lake sediment microbial communities from the University of Notre Dame, USA, for methane emissions studies - PLP11 PL (SPAdes)... | ecosystem: Environmental > Aquatic >...
ACCCGTGAAGTCTTGGAGAAAGAGGTCAAGAAGTTTATTGCTCACGACCTCGAACTGCTTCAGCTGGTAGACGACAAGGACGAGCCTGTTCGAAAAGGTTATATTGATGACCCTGAGCTGAAAGAGGGCAAACTGGCGTATCGAATGGCTGAGTTTACTGTTGCTAAAAATGTCTATTCTGACACAGTTCTTCCCGATGAGGCATACGAAAATGCGCTTCGTCGAATAGCTCGAGAACAGCTTAAAACCCGCATTGATATAGGCTTCATTAAGGAACTGGACAAGATCAAAAAGAAGAATTCCACCGGTAACGAAGTGTTTGTTCAGAAGTTTGAGATTAAAATAGATGAGTAGTCCATTACAGCTTCCGAAAATAATTCTAGCGCCAATGGCGGGGTATACGGATCCGCCGTTTAGGAGGATTTGCCGTGAGCTTGGAGCGGAGTGGGGGATTACAGAGTTAATCAGCGCGGATGGAATTTCCACTCTGTTTCCGAGGTTTAAGCGCTGGGTAAAGGACAACAAAATGACCCTTCTTGAGGCTGGGCAGAAACTGAACACCTCTGTTGCCAACGAAGAAAAAGTGAAAGGGCTGAAGCTTTTTGCCACGGCTAAGATTGAGGAGAGTGAGCGGCCTATCTCTATTCAGGTTTTTGGCAAACATCCCGAGACGATTGCTAACGCAATCTCGGCGTTGATTCAGATCTATCGTCCCGATGGTATCGATATCAACATGGGCTGTCCGGCCAAGGATGTGTTTCGCCATGGAAGCGGGTGTGCGCTTTTAGCAGAGCCGAAAAAGGTTATTGCTATCATTGAAGCTGCGTGTGAAGCTGTGAATAAGAGTGCTACTCCTGATATTCCGCTAAGCGTGAAAACCCGTCTTGGCATTGAAAACGAAGACGAACTCAAACCGCTGGTCAAACCGATGTTCAAAGCTGGCTTGGATATGTTGATTGTGCATGCTCGAATCTATCGCGATTTCTTTTCTGGCAAGCCTCGGCTTGCCGCTCTCAGGAAAGTGGTTGAGGAGGTTCGTAAAGTTGATGGTTACGTGATCGGGAATGGGGGAGTGGTTGATCTGAAAACTGCCAAGGAAATGATGAAAACTGGAGTTGATGGACTTGCGGTGGGGCGTGGCGCTGTAGGTAACCCGTGGATTTTCAAGACTATCAAAGATGAGAAAGAGTATATTCCGTCGATGAAAGATCGAGTCAGCGCCGTACAGCGCCACGCCACCCTTGCCTGGAAATACGCTGGCTCACAAGGCATTCTTGAGATGCGAAAACATCTCGGTGCCTACTTTCGCGGTGTAAAGGGCGCCAAACGGCTTAGAACCAAACTTGTTACAGTCGAAACTCTTTCAGATGTTAAAGCCGTTCTGAAAACGATTATTGAGTAGTTACTGTAAAATGTTTATAATCTGATTAGCTTATTTCAATATTTATTACCATGGCAGGAGAAAAAGCGGCAATTAACATTACGATTCAAAATGGAGAGTATCAACGTTGGGCAACGCATCTTGCAGGTGGGGTTTATGAGAATGATTACGAAAGAGGTAGACAAGAGCAGTTATGGAGAGGATTTGGGCTTGTGACAAAGTGCCTACCGGGTGACGAGGGCACGGTTTTTTCTCAAGTAATGGCAGGGTTATTGACATGGAATGCGGGAGAACATAATAAGGGACAGACGGATTGTCCAGTAGAACTAGTGGTTTTGCCTGCTGTTCCGGTAGGAAGGGAAATGGGTAAAGGAGATTATTTCGAGTTCATTCTTAAACCAAATTCGTTCGGCCTAAACCTTACCGTCACTGATATTGGTAAGGTTCGTGACGTCATTCAACAGGGGTTACCTAGAAGGAAGTAAATTTCTTGACATACTTGTTTCTGTTGAATCGTTAACTGATGTTAAAAACGTTTTTGAATTAATTCTTAAATGAATAACAGTAAGCAAGAAATTAGCGCAGGTGGAGTTGTATTAAACCAAAAAGGTGAGGTTGCTGTAGTTCAACAAAGTAATTCAGAGGGCTGGGTTTCCTGGTGTTTGCCAAAAGGTCACGTTGATGAGGGAGAAGATATTCTGACTGCTGCAAAACGTGAGACATACGAAGAAACAGGGATAAACGATTTAGAACTGATCAAGCCATTGGGCCGTTATCAACGATATCACATGGGTTATGGTGGTGTTGATGACAAAACACGTCCCAAAACTATTTACTTTTTCTTGTTTACTACTAAGCAGATTAAACTTAAGCCGATCGATCCACACAACCCAAGCGCAAAATGGGTAAAGATCAAGGATGTCCCAAATCTGCTTACGCATCAAAAAGATAAGGCATTCTTCAGATCCATTCTTGACAGTGTTGATAATATGTAGGTAAGCAATTACATAAGTGAGAGTAAAACCATGGCTAACCGATTCTCGCTAATCAGGCCATTTGGTAGATGGCCGCTGCTCTGGGATGATGATGACCCAGACTCAGTATTTTCGCTATCGTCTCTAGGCGCTGCAGCAAGGGATAATAAAATGAATGTCGAGGAGACTAAGGAGCAATACAAGGTGACGGTGGATATCCCAGGTTTTGATAAAAATGAGGTAAAAGTAACATTTGAGGATGGTACATTGATGGTAAGCGGAAGCAAGAGTGAAGAGAAAAAGGTTGAAGACAAGAAGAAAAACTACATTCAGATGGAAAAGTCCAGTATGCAGTTTACCCGGCAGTGGATGCCTCCAGTTTCGGTCGACGAAAAGAGTATCAAGGCAAACGTTGCGAATGGTGAGCTGAAAATAACGCTAGATAAGAAAGGGGAGACATCCAAAGGAGTGGAGATTAAAGTTGAATAGCCTGTGATAAATATGGAATTAACCGATGGCGAAAAAGACTTTTCTAACTTGACTGCGAATCTCTGTTTGCCGATTGGCATGATTGGCGGAATATATGGATGTGGGTTGCTGATAGAAGCGGTATTTCCAACAGGGGTCTCATCAGTTGTGCGTGAGACAGTAAGTGTTGCTCTAGGCGGTTTAGCTGGGGGTGCTGTAGGGATTGGCGTAGGTTTTGTGAGCGGTGTTTCTGTAGCAAGAGCTGTGAATCTAGTAATTCGAGGCACCCAAAATTTGCTGAAGCTTAAATAGTTAGGGTAGAATAGGGGCAAATATCTAGTATAATCAGCCGTGAAGACAAATACAAAGGTTATCTTTGTTGTCCAGATAGTAATAATTCTTGTTGCAGTAGCGTTAATATTGTGGAAGACCGGTGTGTTGGAGAGGACTGGTGTGCTAAGTTGGCTAGGGATGAATGAAGATGGAGCCGCAGAAAAGGTTACTGAAGAAGAAACAGATACTGGCGAAGTAGGCGAGAATGCAGATGAAAACGGAACAACTGATGGTGTAACTGAACAACACGTTCTCAAGGAATGGGAGAAGATTGTATGTGGAAATGAAGTTGTACAGCCAAACTACTCCCGGGAGCTTGACTATTGCCTGCAAGGTGCACAAGTGGCATTTGCCGCGGATTTCGCGGTGACAAACGACTGTTTAGCGCGTAAAGCATTAGAAAAATATCTAGGAGAAACGGGAAGAAACCAGAAATATCAGTTGATCGAAGTACGATATTTAGGGAGTTGGTATAATACCGAGTATCGAGATATTAACGGGGATGGAGAGCAAGAACGGTATTGGAAGGGCACGTTTTTAAACATCGAAGAAGGTGAAGGTGAAGTGCCGGTCTATGTAAATCAAAAGGGTGAAAAAGTGCTCTTCGAATCATGCGAATAGTTTGCATTTTTACTAAAGTAATGGTATAGTCGTGACCTAGATTTGTTAACAACATGGTAGATACACAGGTTAAGCGGAAGTATGAGCTAATGATGATTATCAAGCCACTTCTTCCCGACAATGTAAGAAAAACAGTACAAGACAAGATGGGCTCGATTATAACTTCAGCAGGTGGAAAGATCCTGAGCAAAGAGGTTTGGGGTAAACGCTATCTTGCGTATCCGATTAAAAAGCATACTGAGGGTTATTACACGATTTATCAGCTCGAACTACCAGCTAGTAAGATTAAAGGCATCAAGCGTGAGTTTGGGCTAATGAGTGAGATTTTACGATATCAACTGATAATTAATTAGTTTGAGGAAGTAGAAATGTCGTCAAGATCACTAAACAAGGTGCAGTTAATCGGAAATATGGCAGTAGACCCAACAATCAAGTATACGCCTAGCGGAGCGATGGTCTGTACATTTGTAGTTGCTACGAATCGTCGATATACCAAGGCGGACGGAAGTATAGCAGAAGAGGCGGAGTTTTCACCTATTGCGGTGTGGGGTAAGCTAGCCGAGATCTGTCAGAAGATTTTGGCCAAAGGTATGCTTGTTTTTATCGAAGGTAGGCTAAGGACTAGAAGCTGGGATGGCCAGGATGGAAGCAAGAGATATCGAACTGAAGTACGTGCGCTTGACGTCATCCTTTTGAATTCGAAAGAGAGGCAAGGTGCTGGTATGCCAGCTGACATGGGTGGCGCCCCAGCGGTAGGGGCAGGAGAAGGTACAGGGGCAATTGAGGCTGGTAACGCAAAGCCTGCTAGCAAGAAAGATGATGACGACGATGATGATAAAAAGTCCGATAAACACGGAAAACCAGAGAAAAGCGCTGGTACAGAAATGAGCGAAGATGAGCTCGAGGCAATTTTAGATGATGCTGGTTCTGGAGATGATGCAAAGTGATGGTAATAACAGCAGATGTTAAAAAAGCAGCACCAGTAGAAAAGCTAAACCTCCAAGCAGGAGATGAGCTTGCTGTCTCGACAACCGATGAAAAGGCAGTAACCCGTGTAAAGCATAAGCATGCTGCTGTACCTGACAAATGTTCTCTCTGTGAATCAGGTGGAGCTGTAGACTATAAAGATGTGTATAGGTTAAAGCGGTTTACGTCGAGGCGTGGAAGAATGATTCCAAAATCGAGAAGCGGTCTTTGCTCCATGCATCAGCGACAGATATCTCAGGCTATCAAACGCGCACGCAACATGGCACTTTTACCGTATATCTCTGAGGAGTAGTTGATACCCCAGGGGGTATAAGCCTTCGAAAGGCATAGGCGTTTTTTTTAGTGTATACTCAGCAATATGGACTATAGAGATCGAAATAGTAATGCTCCTCTAGTTTCGGGATTAACAATTATATTGGTTGCGATAAGCGCGTTTATTCTTGGTTTTGCTCTTTCGCGAACCGGTATCTTCAGCACATGGTTTGGCACCACCATAAGCGACGTGCTAGTTAACCGTGGAAATGGTGGAATCGCAGACTTTGATCACTTCTGGGAGGTTTGGGACACGATACAGGAGGACTATATCGATGAAAGCCTCTCCAATGACGCGCTTATGCAAAACGCGATCAAAGGTATGGCGTATGGCTTGGAAGACGTTGGGACAGTCTACTTTACACCTGATGAATATCGACAGTATCAGTCTGATAGCAGCGGAGATTTCGAAGGCGTTGGCGTGTATCTTGAATCGGTAAATGGAAATATCACAGTTAGCTCGGTCATCAAAGGCGCACCTGCAGAAGGTGCGGGTCTTGTCTCTGGAGATATTATCACAGCGGTTGACAGTGAGTCTCTGGCTGGAAAAACCACGGATGAAGCAGCTGCTTTAATCAAGGGGCCTGGTGGTACCGATGTTATCTTGACTGTCTTTTCGACAGGTCAAACCGCTTCGCGAGATGTCACGATTACTAGAGCCGCTGTTCACGAGGACGCAATCACGTGGGAGGAGAAAGAACTAGGTATAGTTTATATCAATATTGCGCGGTTTACCGAAGCTACGCCTGAAGACTGGAACGCGGAATGGGACCGCGTAATCTCCGAGGTTTCTGCGAAATCGCCGAAGGTTATTCTCATCGATCTTCGGTTTAATGGTGGTGGATATTTGGTGTCAGGGGTTCATGCGGCTGAGGAGTTCTTGCCGGTTGGAGCTTTTGTGACGGCGCAAGAGAGCCCTCGCATAAACCAGAAAGAAACGTATTCTGTAGAGCGGCAAGGCCGTTTTGTGAGCGCTGATACAGATGTGATTATTCTTGTAGGTCGTTATACTGCGTCTGCGTCAGAGATATTCGTTGGTGCGCTGCAGAAAAATGACAGAGCGACAGTAATAGGTGAAAAAACGTTTGGCAAGGGCACTGCCCAGTCGGTTTATGAGTTTACCGATGGATCGGCACTAAAATTGACGGTTTCACACTGGCTCATGCCTGATCAAACTGTGCTTTCCAAGGATAATCCAATTACACCAGATATCGAGGTTCCTTACAACGAGGAGCATACAGCAAGTCATATCGACGATATTATGAACCGTGCCCTCGAAGAAGCCAGCAGGTTACTAGACTAAGTTTATTTTGGCTGTTTTTGCGCAGTGGCCACGCCTGTTCGCATGTTGACGCCAGATTAGTTTGATTCGTCAATATTCTTGGGTTCGGCTTTTTGTCGGCTAAGCATTCTTTTACCATAAATAACAAAGCGTGCTTTCATTAGCCGATTGAATCCCGACTAAAAGTCGGGATCATAGACATGGCTACTATTGATTCTGGTGGTATACTGTAGACTATGGAAAAAGCAAATTTTAAGGTGGTGGAGGCAGAGTCCTCGCCACAGAACTCTCAACACTCTCAACCACAAAATGGTAAAGGACAAAGGAAACAGAGACGTAGACGGCCGTTTCTATGGATTACCTGCGGCTGTGTAGCTTTTGTAGTAACGTTGGTCGTAGGTGTTGGGGTAGGCTACGGGGTAACTCACTGGACCAATATCGATAAATGGATCAATGAGAACTTCAATGGTTTTGATACTTCAGATGAGGCATCGTCCAATCTTGATACTGCGATCAGCATTAATGAAGGAGAGGACTTTAATATTGAAACCAAGATTACAGATGCGGTGGAGATGGTTAGTCCTGCTGTAGTAAGTGTTGCGAAATCGAGCGTTGGGCTGGGGACAAGTGGTGTGACGCAGTATTCGGATGCCATCGGAACTGGATTTATTATCGACTCGGAAAATGGAATTGTTCTTACGAATCAACACGTAGTAGACGATCTTACCGAGGACTACACGGTGGTGACAATTGACGGGGATAGTTTTGATGTGGAGAAGGTCTATAGTGATGATGCGTATGATATTGCACTACTACAGGTGGATTTTGGCGATGTCGAAGTGGCTGAAGTAGAGTTTGGTGATTCTGATCTGTTGAAGGTGGGGGAGGCTGTGATTGCGATCGGCAATCCGCTAGGGAGTTACCCAGGAACGGTTACGCAGGGGATTGTTAGTGGGTTAAATCGTCAGGTTGAAGCTGGCGACCAGCTTGGCGGAAACGTGCGAACTTACGACGGTGTCATACAAACTGATGCGGCGATCAACTTTGGCAATTCAGGCGGACCTCTGCTAAACCTGGAGGGTCAGGTGATTGGAGTGAACTTTGGCACTGCAAAGGGTAATGGCGCCGAAGGGATTTCGTTCGCGATACCGATTAATAAAGTGAAGGAACGTGTGGAGGTTTTTAACCAGAATGGGTACTTTCCGCGGCCGTACATTGGCGTGCAGTATTCAATGATTGATGAAACCACGGCCGCGATGTATGATGTGCCTTCGGGCGCGTTTGTGGAAAGCGTGATTAACAATAGCCCGGCTGGCGACGCTGGAGTTGAAGATGGAGATATTATTACTGAAATCGAAGGGAATGCTGTTACTAGCTCGTTAACGGCGATGCTTCAGGAGTACGAAATAGGGGATAGCATTACCTTGAAAATTTGGCGAATGGATCAAAATGGTGATGGAAAGTACGTTGAGGTAGCTGTTACTTTGGCGGACGGCGGAAACCTTTAGCGACGACTACGTTTGCCTGTGCAAATTGCCCAGATAAAACCTTTTTGGTCGGATTTCTTAACGCTGAAACAGAGTATGTCATTTAGCTAATCGTGCGAGAGAGGACTGTCCAGATAAAGCCTTGCCGATCGGCTTTTTGCGCTGTGAAACCAAGCGATTTACAGGTTGTTCTTAGCCAGTTTGCATGCGCAGGGGGCAGTTCTATAATGGCAACGCCTCCGGGTGCAAGGTGCGCTTGTAAACCATTTAACATCTTTTCAACCAATTCTGTGCCAGTTTTACCTCCGACCAGTGCTTCCTTAGGTTCATATTTTCTTATATGTACTTTCAGCGTTTTAAACTCGTCCGTAGAAAGATACGGTAGGTTCGCGGCAATAATGTTGAATCTTTGTGGTGTTGATGTGCTGGCTGGCGGATACAGATCTGCGTGCAGAAAGTGAATCTGCTTCAACCAGTTTTTTTCACCGATAATGGTTGTGCTATTATCTTTGACCGCTCGAAGAGCAGCATTAGAAAGATCGGTTGCATAAAAGGTAAGCTGTTTTGGGCTCTCCAGAAGGCGTGAACACGTGTTCACGATCGAGATGGTAATTGCGCCTGAGCCAGTACCGATATCAAGAATGTTAAGCGGCTTTTGGGATGATAATGCTTTTGCAAGAAGGTGTGAAATAGCAGTTTCCACGAGTATTTCGGTCTCGGGGCGGGGGATTAGGACATCCTTAGAAACCTTGAACTTATTTCCGTAGAACTGTGTGTACCCAAGAATGTATTGTAGCGGAATCCGCTTAGCAATCTGGCAAAGGTATATGCTAAGTCTGAGGGTGTCCTCAGTTGGTAATGCGGATTGGAGCGAAGTGAGGAGCTGCGGCTTTGATTTGTTCGTTATCTCCGAGAGAAGTTCGAGTGCGGCGAAGGTGTTTTCGGGTTCATCGTAGTGCAAACGGATAGCTGTTTGCAGATTTTTCAGAGCCTCTGCGATGGTGATCATTCTTGCACTTGCTTTTTAGACTCGTTTGCTAGTGTAGATAGGAGCTCTTCAAGTGCGCCGCCAAGAATACGAGTAATTCCGTGCCAGGACTTTTTGATACGATGGTCGGTGATTCGATCCTGTGGAAAGTTGTAGGTTCGGATCTTTTCAGAGCGATCTCCAGTGCCAATTTTGGCTTTTCGGACTGCGCTAGCTTCTGCTTGCGCCTTCTGCTGTTGTTGATCATAGAGTCGAGCCTTCAGTATTTCCAATGCTATCTCGCGGTTTTTTATCTGCGAACGGGACTCTTGTGTCTTGACAACTAGGCCTGTTGGCAAATGAGTAATCCGGACTGCTGAATCGGTGGTGTTAACTCCCTGGCCGCCAGGGCCACCTGCGTGGAACACATCGATCTGAAGCTCGTTTGGTTGGATCTTGATCTCAACCGGTGGTTTGCTCTGAAGTACCGCGACTGTGGCGGTTGATGTGTGAATGCGGCCTGAAGCCTCGGTTGAAGGAACCCTTTGTACTCTGTGCACGCCGCTTTCAAACTGGAGTAGGGTGTAGGCTTTTGCCCCTTCAATCTTGAATACCGCGTTCTTGACACCACCAATTGTGGTGGTGGAAGTGTCTAAAAGTTCGGTTTTCCAGCCCTTCTGTTCTGCGTAGCGTTGGTACATTCGCATCAAATCCGCAGCGAATAGTGCGGCCTCGTCCCCGCCAGTGCCTGCCCGGATCTCAACTATTGCGCTATCTTCTCCTTCGACTTCCTCGCTTTTGTTCTCTAGCGCTTCAAGCTTTTTGTTAGCTTTGTCCAGGTCTTCCTGGGCTAGCTTTTTTAATTCGGAATCGGATGTTTGGTCTTCGAGTATTCCTTCCGCGTCAGCCAAAAGATCGTATGCGTTCTTCAAGGCACTTAGTCTGTCGAGCTTTTTGCCAACGGCTGTAGCCTCTTTGGAAAGGGTGGTCAGCGCCTCGTACTGTTTCGCCTCGGCGCTACGGGTCAGCCCCTCCTGCAAAGCCTTGTTTTGCGCCTCTAGCTTGGTAAGTTCCACCTCAACATTTGCCCGATTTTGTGTACGCTCAATGTCCATAGATTAATGATATTTTACTATTTCCATGTGGTTTCTACTAGGCAATAGCTATGCCTTTTTCATATCCTTGAGGATATCCTTCAGTGTGATTGGGCCTTTGGCTGTGGCTTCTTTGGTGGATTGCTTCTTCTTGGCGCGGCTTTCTGCGACCTTTTTAACGGCTGCCTGCTTGATAGCTGAAACCTTTTGTTTGGCCTCAAACTGTTTAACCTTGCTTGCTGTATCGGCTATTTTCCGCTCGCCTGTGTACGCGGGATGGCATTTGCTACAGAAGTCGGTGTTGATAGATTCGACGGTAGCTCCGCCTAAAGTGAACGTGTTGCCGCATGAACATACGACCTGCACGTCTTTATAGTATTTTGGATGTATCTTCTTTTTCATACAGTGTGAATCTTACACTACCTAGGCAATATTTGCAACTGAAGCTACGCATTTACCTCAAGTTCCTTTAGCTTATTTATGAACGTTTCAAAGGTCGTATAGACATCGGTTATTATTCCAAGTTCTTTTGCACCAGCCATCTTTTCTTCTGTGTCATCCGAGTAGAATATCTCTTCTGGTTTGACGCCAGATTTGTCGATTAATGCCTGGAAAATCGCTTTGTCTGGCTTTGTTGCGCCGACCTGGTAGGAAAGAACTACAACGTCGAAATTGTCTAAGAACTTGAATTTATTCTGGAGAACATTGATTCTAGTTACAAAATTGTTAGAGCATATACATATCCTGTACCCTGTACCCTTAAGAGACTTCGCGAAGGTTTCTACTTTCTTATTCACTTCATACTTCTTGCCCAGTAGGTTTTTATATTCTTCAAGCGAAAGGTTAAGACCAAGATAGGTATTAACATAGTTCCAATACTCCTTCTCGGTTAGCTTGCCTTGTTTGAACTGTTTCATTTCGTCCGATGCAAAAAGTGCTTGTCTGGCTTTTTCTTCATCTTTGCAGAGGGTGCTGAGTGCTTTGGCGAACTCCTGCATTCCAGCGGAAGTAAAGTAAACACCATCGAGGTCAAAACAGATAGCTTTAATCATGGTGGCTAATTATACACTTTTTTGTGTACGGTTTTGGGCGAAGAGAACGGTCGCGACAGCGATAAGGATTGTAATTCCGCCTGCGATCTCAATAGGGGAGGGGGTTTCGCGAAGAATCAGCAGTGCCGCGATAATTGTGATAATTGGCTGAATATAGAACATCAGGCTTGACCTGAGGGGTGGTACTTTCTCGACGGCCCATTGCCAGAGTAGATATGCGATTGCTGAACATCCCAGGCCAAAGTAGAGGACACCAAGCCAGGCTTTGAGACCGGCTGTGGTAACCCATTCCGGGTTGGAGTGATGGGCGACAAGTGCGAACGGTAATGCGGTCAGCCAGCCGACTGTAAAGCTAAGTGCGGTTTTCTGGTAGGAGTGGTATTGCCGTTGGTCTTTCTGGACGAGAACCGTGTAGAGTGCTGTGGCGAATGCGCTTATAAAAACCAACAGGTCTCCGATGAGCATGCTGTTTGTAAAGCCGGTTTGTTCGCCAAGGAGAATTGACTTAAGGACAACGAGTAGTGCTCCAGCAAAGGCTATGGCTGACGCGATATAAACGATCGGTTTTTCTGATTTCTTGAGGATCAGGCGTTCCAGTGGAAGGATCAAAAGTGGGCCTACGGCAGTTATGATCGCGGCGCGGGTGGCGGTGGTGTAAAAGAGCCCCACCACCCAGCCACCCGCGCCGATACTAGTCGCTAGAAACGACAGAAAAGCCAGTTTAGGTATGTCGCGAGTGCGAATGTCTGGTTGATCGCGTTTTATAAAGATGAGTGGTGAGATAACAATCGATGCGATCGCAAATCGCAAGAACAGCAGAATATACGGGTTGATCTCGGTAAATGCCTCTTTGGCTACGATCGCGGATAAACCCCAGATTATTGTTGTAACTAATAGGGCAGTGTAAGGCATAACAATAATTAATAACCAATATCTAAATCCTAATCATAATTGCTTTTCTACGATTGCTATAAACGATTCAATATCAGATAGACGGTTTAAGAGAACATCGTAAACGATATCGTAATTGATCTCTTCGTAGTCGTGAGCCACTACGTTTCGAAAACCAACTAGTCCAATCATTTTGTCGGATAATTCGCTCGAAATGATGTTATTTTCCTTGAGAATTTCAAAAGCCTCTTTGAGAATTGCTGGTCTTCGAAAACCCTTATATGAGATTAACGCTTCTGCAAGATCAATGGTTGCTTGTGAAGCTAGATATAGGTATCTTTCTACAGCTCCGTGTAGCGTGACATCCTTTTGTATTTGTTCCTTAGTGAACTTCTTGTACGCTTCGAGAATTCCAAGATATCGTTGAATTGCGCTGATTTTGGTCTCTAGAACAGCAGTATTAGTCATTGACTTTTGATGGCTTAGATAGATTATTACGCTCCAGCATCATTCGGAAATCAAAGTATTCGTTCATGATTCGCGGTTCAACGATTAGCTTGAAAGGCTCGACCTCGTGTATGAGCTTTCCTTCACTGATGATATTGTATTTAAGCTCAGGTTTTTCAGAGGAATTTAGTATAACAAGGTCAATATCATCGGTTCCAAGCGCTGTGGATAACTCTGAAAGCAGTTTGGTCTTCTTGTCGAATAATAGTTTACTATCGGATTCGTCAATATAAACCGCGTAGTCGTAGTCACTTAAAGGACCAGTATCACCTCGTGCTCTTGAACCAAAGAGGTATGCAAGTTTAACATCAGATGAATTCTTGAAGATCTCCTTAACTTTTGCGTCTGTATCTTTTAGTACCATGCAACCATTATAGCAGGTCTACTTCTTCAGTTCAGCGATAGCTTCTTCAAGTGTGAGCGTTTTCTGTTCGCGCTTTATCAGGTCTTTCAGTAGCACCTTACCTTCCTTAATCTCGTTTGGACCGGCTATGATAGTAAAGGGAATGCCACGTTTGTCCGCGTATTTAAGCTGCTTTTCAAGTTTGGTAGGCTCGAGGAACTGCTCTGTGGAGATGCCGGCGGCTCGCAGTTGCTCGACGATTTTGATTGTAGCGCTTCTGCTCTCCTCATTAAAAATGGTCACTAGTACGCGAGTAGTTGTCGGGAGTGGCGGGATCAGGTTCCAGTTTTTCAGAAACTCTGGAAGTGTCCAGTCGCCCATCGCAAAACCGGTGGAAGGAAGATCCATGTTTTCATCAAAAATCTTGACTAAGCCGTCGAAACGCTCACCACCAAAGATGGAGCGGCTGTTTTTCGGGTTGTTGTCGAAAACTTCGTAAACTAATCCATCGCTGTAGTCAAACCCGCGAATAATAGAGGGATCGAAACGACAATAGTCTGAAAGTCCGGACTCTTTTAGCAGGGCGTCGAGCTTTTGAATATCCTGGTAACCTTTGTTCGCCTCGAGAATATTGGCCGGAATTACATCGGAAAGTGAGGCGATGGTCGAGCTCATAAAGTTGTTGATCTGTTTCGCGGCCTCTGTGGAAAGCTCCAGCGCTACAAGTGTGTCGATGAAAGCGGATTGTTCCATTTTACTGCGTTTATCCATCAGGTTGCGGACTTTTATCTGAATTTCGGAAGAGAGCTGTAGGGTGTCGTTTAGTAGCGCGGTGATAAGTTTGCGGTCGCTGTATTTGAGCGTGAACATCTCTTTTTTAGCGCCAAACTCCTTCATAATCGCGATCATCACCTGAAATATCTCCCAGTCAGCGATAATGTCGTCAACACCAAAAACATTCATTTCCAGCTGATAAAAATCGCGGCCGCGGCCAAGCTGGGGCTTTTCGTAGCGCCAGTTGTTGCCGATCGTGAACCACTTGATTGGGCGGGGTAGGGCATTATAGCGAGCCGCAATAATACGAGTGGTACTTGGGGTCAATTCGGGGCGAATCGCGAGCTTCCGCCCCCCCTGGTCCTCAAAAGCAAAAAGCTGAGTATTGACCAGTTCTTCCCCCGATTTGGCTGCGAATAGCTCAAACGGCTCAAGAATAGGGATGTCATATTCCTCAAAACCGTAAAGTACCGCGACTTTTCGCCAAGTGTCGAAGATGTATCGGCGAAGCCTCATCTCTTCAGGGTACAAGTCTTTCGCCCCGCGATATGGCTGGGTGGAAAGTTGTCTTTTTGGTGTGTTGCTCATTATTTGTTTGCTGTTAATTATTTACGAGATTGTGATTTATTTATTCGGTCGAGTACGAGTCGATAGCCATTCATGCCGCGTTTGAGCCATTTATTGGTGCGGGTGACTGTAGCGATACTGACTCCGGTCTTTTTGACTACCTCTCTTTGAGGTGTTCCTCGGTCAAGCTCCTGCGCCACCGCCCACCTGCCCGCGAACTCCTTGATCTCGGCCTCAGTCATCAGATCCCTGCAGAAGTTCGCAACTTCTTCCGAGGTTTTTAGCCTCGTGAAGGCGCGAAACAGATCATCTGACTTTGCATTTTTCCAGCTTAGTTTTGGTTGTGACCGGTTTGTTGTCATGGTTAGATAATACTTGGTTACATTAACGACTGTCAACCTCAAGACCCTACCAATTTTCTTTATATATGTGTTTATTTAAGGCCGTTGATAAAGAAATTGTTCAACTACCTTTACGTATTTTTTTAGGCTAGAAATACTAACCCATTCTCTGTCGCTTCCAATTCCTCCACCGATAGGGCCAAACTCAACCCCATCGCATCCAATTTGATTGTAAAATCGTGCATCAGAAGTTCCCTGCGCGCCATATAATGTAACTTCTTTGTTTAGTATTTCCTTTCCGATCTTCTGCAGTTTATTGATATATTTATTATTATCACTTATCATCATTGCAGGCTCATTCTCTATTACTTCTATATCGAAGCCTTTCGGTAGGATCGATTTTATCGATTTGAGAATCTCCTTCTTTTCTGGGATAAATCGTATATCAACCCAAGCTTCACAACTGTCCGGTATTTTGTTAAATGTCATATTTACCGTGGTTATTCTACTTAAATTGATGGTTGTGACCCATTGCTGTTTGTCAGGTATCGGATATTGCTCTCTTAGATCATTGAGAAAATCAAGCATTTTCCAGATCGCATTTTTTCCTTTCCACGGATATGCACTGTGTGCCGTTCTGCCTTTTGTTGAGATTTTGAGCCATAGAACACCTTTTGCCCCATTTACGATTCTTAAATTTGTCGGTTCCCCTGCAATGACAAACTCTCCGCGCACTCCTTGATCAATCTGATACTTTGTTCCGTTAAATCCCCCAGGTTGCTCATCTGTTACAATTTGTAAGGCGATAGGATAGTCAACTTTTTTTGCAACTTTTTTAAACGTTGAAAGTAAGCATGCAACTCCTGCTTTCATGTCCATTGAGCCGGCGCCATATAACCTGTCTCCTACAACTTTCGGAGTATATTGCGATTCCTTTCCTGGGAGAACATCTATGTGTCCGTTCAGAATGATTTTGAATTTTCTACAACCCCTATTTCTATTATAGATAAGTGCACTTTCTACACCGTTTGCAGTAAATCTTTCAATTGTATACTCACTAACTTGATCTAGTAGCATTTCAAGCCCAATACCTAAGGCTTCCTTGTTATCCGAATCGGTTCTTATAGAAATTAACTTCTTTGTTAGTTGGAGAGTCTCATTTTTCATGATTTAGTTATACCAATATTAGCTAAAACTGCATCCTCGTTTGCGTGTACTCTTCCACTTCGTGCTTCCTGTGAAGAAACTGGCATAAGAGTTCTTTCTCCTCCAAGATATATCACTGCCCCATTGCTCCAGCCCAAGTAATTTCTATCAATATATACATATTCCACTCCTTTTTGATCCGTTATCGTAGAGTAAGGTTTTTCCGGTTGTAAAATATAAGGACCTCTCATTCTCATTGCTGAGTTTAATTCACGAACAAACTGCGGTCCAATAGCTCCCCTTATTTGACCATATCCTCCATAACTCTCAAGTGCAGGTTTTGCTCGTATCATTTGTTCTTCTTTACCACATGTTGCTAAAAAACTAGCAAATTCCTCTGTTTGTAAATCTGCTATACTGTAAATAGGGTATCCCATACCCATGTTTGGCATATACATCTTTGTATCATTGATCCTTTGGGCCGCACCAAGCGGCGAATCAGGATTGTCAATATTAAATGTAATTGTATTTGCCTTAACAATTTGCCTTAATCTGGAATCCGATAATAACGGTTGTGCCTCTCTTCTCCCAGGATTTCTAAGTTGTGTCTTTGGCGCGGAAGATCGGACATATAAGAGATAATTACATTCTCCTGAGTTTTCGTCTAAATATCTTTGAAATTCATCAGGCCCCCAAAATGCATCAAAACCTGAGATCGCCCTTACTTTTTCAGTATCAATTAAACCTCCTTCTGGTGGTTCACCAAACTCTGCCACTCTCATTTCTTTATATTTTCTATTTGTTGTTGCAAGTAAGGCTATGGGACGCTTGTATCTTTCTCTTATACTATCAAGGACTGGCCTGATATCAACACCAACTGCTCCCAAGTACCTATAATCCGCGATAGAATTCTCGATCTCAAAAATTCTATCCCTCAGATCCTCGGCAACATTCTTGGAACTTTGGGCTACGGCACGAGTTAAAAAGTTATCACCTAATCCAACCATATCTATCTGAACCATGAAGTTTATCGGACAATCCCTAAAAGGAAAACAAAATTGATAATCTGTCCCCCATTCTCGATTGCCCGCGACTAGAGGAGAGAATGCTCGATTGTATTCTTGGAAGAGAATACCAAGCGCGTCAATTACACTTCTTGGGTACTCTACTTGGTAATTTGGTAGGAATTCAAGTGACCTTACTCCTAGCTGAATAGTAGTTGGGGTTCCTATATCTTTTCTATCCATCTCTCTCAGTGAATCACTAAGCAAACCCGACTTTTGGGGCAGAAAGGGTATTCTTAATGCTATATCCCTATAGTCTGCAATTGATCCGTTAGGCTCTTCCGCAGATTGAATAAAAACCTGTTGCGACAATACTCTTTGAGTTCTGACAAACTCGACAAAACCATCAGGATCAGCGATCTGAGAACGCCTCGCAGTACTGTAAAGTACAAAACCGTTTACATAGCTCATCACTTCTGGGGGTATTAAGCCACGTTCGAGATCTCTCATTAGGACATCTCTTGTTAGGTCAATCCGTGCAAGAACCGAAGCTTTTTCGTAAACAATACGTTTGTTCTCGGGTGGTATTTCTGGAAATAATTGTCTGACCATCTCTTGTCTCGGGTTTTCCCAATATTCTGACCATCTCGAATATTTTTGGGATCCTCCGGCGCTTGCATACGAAACCATATTCCTTTGTTTTGCTTGTATCATTCCTGCAATCCTTGTATCGCCAAACAAGGGTATTAGTACACGCATTACGAATTTACAAGACTCATACTGCTCCCTTGATTCAACATTGGGTAGTAGCGCAAGTGCTAAATTTCCAGGGTTTTCAATTATTTGTCGAATCAGAATTTTTTGAGCCCTTACAAGTTCAGCAATGGCTCTATTGTTAAACACTGGAAGTTGATTTGTAGGCGTTACCCCTTCAAAATTTCGCAAGGAAAGTATTCCAGCAGAGATACCCATTAAACATGCTAATTGAGGCCAATCGTATTTTGATGCGTCTTCGGTTCTTTCTTGTAACAGTGAAATAGGCCTTTGTGGAAGGAATGTCCTACCGTCAGGGCTTGTTTCTAGTAAACCACAGGGTATTGTTGTTCCAGCATTACTAATTATTTGTACCCTTAATTCAGGAGTAAGACTTAATCTATCAACTTCTCTTCCATAATCATATGCCCTTTCAAATAGTGAGTCCAATAGTTCTGGCGTACATTCGCCATATGCCCTTAGAAGGCCTTCAATTGTTGCGCCCCTTTTTCTTCCCACGCTTCCGTCTAAGTTACTGTTTAGAAATGTATCCAGCACTGGATTGTCGGGATAACTATCCAAAACCATTCTTTTTATTGGTTCCTGTGCGCTAGTTATTTGTTTTTCCATTTTAGTTATTATTAACCTACTGACTGATCATTCAAATATACGTATCCGTCGCTTAAAAGCTCCACGCCTGCCTCAATCTCTATACCCCCAGGGGTTTGCCCGATTCTGATCAATTCACCGCTTGGCTGTATCCAGTAGCCGTTTTTCAAAGGGAATGCCAACTGTGCAGAAAGGCTACCGGTCGTACAGCCCTGTTCTGAGGTAATAGTGTCAATCGCCTTTATCCAGATGGTTGGGACGATCCTGTTTCCCTCCAGTATCTCGATTGTTCCTATACTCGGCGCGTCACGGGTATCAAGCTCGCGGTCGAGCTTGGCGAATAAACTTCTCGTTTTTCTCCTCGGTAGCGGCTCTTTGGTCACGAAATAGGCGATGCCATCGAGTATTATTTTGTACCCCTCGATCTTTCGTCCGACGGCTACTGTGATTCTTTTGGCGGGGTCTTTGACGATAGAGTAGGGCAGTGTCGTTTTCACATACATCAGATTTTGGCCCCTATCTGTCACGGTGGCTACAAGTTGCCGGCCTGCGGTAGTGATTGTTGTGTTGCCGGTGAACTTGCCAAGAAGGCTCGGTGTTGCCAACAGCGCTCCCCCGCACAACTCACCTCCTGCCATATTCATGACGCAGTTGTTGCCAGGCGTTTGCCAAATGAACGAATACTGCTCGGCCTCGAGGTTTAGCTTTCTTAAAAGCGTGTTGATGGCGCGATTTCTGTCGCGATATGCGCTCTTCCCGATCAGGAAGCCTGTCCGATTTCCTGCTGTACTGGTTTTGATAAATTGATACTTGTTATACATTTGATATTTTGTAACTAAACTTCAAGCTAAATAAAAAGAAAAAACCTCCCTTTCGGGAGGATGTAAGTGAAACTATGGCAAATTAAGCCAGCACTTACCCTCCCGGGGGAGAGCTATGATGGTTTGCGACTGTTTGTTTATTAAGTTTTTTGGTTGCTGTCTGAATCTGCATGAGTGTATTAATTTATTAATACATTGGAATTATACCACAGTTGTCAAATCTGTCAAGTGCTGTGTGTTGTAGGCAGGTTGCCTTTGGTTGCAAATCGACTACTAACAGCTATCTTGGATACAAAAGGCTACTCAACGAAGACTCCCGTGTATCAGAGACTCGCAATTATGCTATTATAAAGATAGTAAGATAATACTGTTTGCTATTGTGTTTAGTAAAAGAGGTAATACACCATCTGAGACTTTAACGTTAAACGGCAGTGGGGAGAGCCATGAGTTTGAAAGTGAACCGCGATTTGATGAGGTCCGGGCACAAAGACTTTCACGTCTAACTGAGATTGCGAATATTGATAAAATATTTGTTAAGGGAATTTCCGAAGCAGACAATCTGCTCCACATACAAGAAGTCGTTAACCGTTTAGATTGCCCAGGCTCTGCCAAGGTTGTTCTGGATAACCAGACTTCAGTGGACATGGGTTTTCGGGTTTTCCCTCATTCTGGTTTTTCTGGTTATGTGAGAAGAAACATTGAAGGACAACCGAGACTTGAGCAAACACTTGCGAAACTTAGGGCCGCTGGTTATCCTGTTGAACAAAACCGTTGGGGTAACTGGATAATACCTCGTGGTGAAAGGCGAAAAACGGAGGTAAATCTCTTTGAGGCAGATGGCGTTTTCTCAGCTGATATTGAGTATACCGGTAGTGATGATGAGTTTGTTCATATGTTGTACATCATTTCAGGTTCGAACTCTCTAGAAGGCGAGTTTCGAAAACAGATCTTGGATCAAACAAAAGCAGGATTACTTACCTCAACAAAGCGCGAACTGATAGAGCGTGTGCGTTGCGCGAAGTTCTTGATGGAAGACCCCACCCGAACTGCATGTGATAGGGAATTAAAGTCCGCTTTTCAAGAGATTACTTACATGACAGACCCAAAAGAACGTAAACATATGCTCGATCTTCTTGTCCTATCGGCGGGAAACCTGGCATATATTCTTGCTCGTAAGCGACTCTTGCCTGGAATTGATGGTCTGAGCCTTAAACAGGTCAGTGTCGCCCTCCATCGCTTCGAGGATATTTATCCCTCACGATATGCCTCAGTTGATGAGTTGAAGGAAATGTGGAATAGGAGGGCACTATATACGCCAGGAGGTTGGGGTGTGGTGTATTTTGCTTTAGCCGAACCTGGCATTGAGCCATATCTAGGAAAGAGCGCTATACAAGAAGGAAAGGTCATGATTCACTATAATGAAGCATTTGCCGCACGAGGGATGTATTACCCTGAGGACGTTGATAATCCCAGTGGGTCAGGAACACAAAAAACACTCAGAAGACCGTTAGCATTGCCAGAAGCCAAGCTATTGTACCTAATGAGAAGACTGGTTGGCGGAGGAATTGGTATTACCGAATGCGTAGAAGGAAGAGTTCCAAATCTCGTCGAAGAAGATCCTGTAGCTCTAGACAACGTTATTGAAGTTGTTGTTGGAAGGGACGATCTTGAAGCACAGAAAAATGTTGCCCAGATGTTCCCCCCTGCGCAAATTCACGTTCAGAATCAGCCTCATGTGATTGGGGAATAGTATGAAGATTGGCTATCACCTAGTGTATACCCCCTAGGGTTTAAGTTGACAAGCTGTGCATAGGTGTATATATTAGATTAGCAATAGCTAAGCTCAACTGCTCATGGCTGTAAAAGCCAAAAAACACAAGGCCCTATCAAACCCTCTAGTAGTTCAACTTCATCGGATCGCAGGTCAACTAACTGCGGTAGAGCGGATGCTTTCCGGCGAAAAAGGAGAGAGGAGCGACAAGCAGGTGCTGATGCTTCTAGATGCTGCTATCAATAGTTTGAGATCGCTTCGCAATGCCTTTATCAAAGAACAAATCCGTGGTAAACTAGCATCCGAGCTAGAAACCTTACTGGATATGGTTGATAAATAGCACAAACCAAGGTTTCAGTTCCAGTAGTGGAGATATCTAGGTGATTAGAAATTAGATATTAGGGATTGATTTTAACTATGGATATTCGTTTTGTTGGACTAACAAGTCTCCTGCTAAGAACTTCAAAAGCAACCGTAATTATCGACCCACTCGCGTTTGGCACTGGCGCGCGTGGTCAGGTAAATGAAGCTGATATTGTGATCCTTAGTCGACCAGGTTCCCCTTATTATTCAACCGAAAAGGTCAAGGCTAGCTATACGATCTCTAATCCAGGTGAGTATGAAGTGAAAGGCGTAATGGTTTTTGGGTATCCAGTGGAAGAAGAGGGTAAGCTCACAATAATGTACGAAATAATTGCTGATGGAGTTTCGCTTTTGCACCTTGGCGCATTAACAAAGAAACCCAAAAATGGGCTTTTCGAGGAGCTGGGGACGATCGATATCCTGGCGGCGCCGGTTGGCGGGATGTTCTCGATCGATGCCAAGCAGGCTAAGGAGTTTACTCAGGAGCTAGAGCCGCAAATTGTGATTCCGATCAACTATCAGGTCGAAGGATTGAGCACAGAGCTCAAGGCTGGACTAGCCCCGCTTCGGGAGTTTCTTACTGAGATGGATGCCAAGGCAATAACTCCTGAGCCAAAACTAAAAATCGATAAAACTCAGATTCATCGTGGGGACGAACGCAAAACTGAGATTGTCGTGCTTTCTCCAACTAGCTTCAAATAGTGTAGACTGTTTCCATGGATGTCATTCACCTAACTGTTGGTTTACTTGCAACCAACTGCTACATCTTGTATCTGCCTCAAGGTAAGGGTAGGCTCACGGAAGGATTTGTGCTCGACCCTGGTGCGGATGGCCGCGGCTGTGAGGAGATTCTTGAGGTGCTTAAGCGCTACAATATTAAGGTGAAAGCGATAATAAATACGCATGGCCATGCTGATCATATTCTTGGAAATGAAGTTCTTCGAATGGCAACTGGTTGTGAAGTGTGGATGAGTAAAGAAGAGTCAGATATTGCTGCGGATGCGGATAAAAACATAAGTGAAATGGTTTGCAGAGAGGAATCTTTTGTTAAACAACCCATGACGGGCGCTTCAAAGGCTGTAAATGCCGCTAAAACTGTAGTAGTGGGTAAAGATTGTAAAGCTACTGAAGCCCATAAAAAAGTAATGCCTGTTTGTGTCAAGGGGTCGAACTTCTGCTTCACAGGTGTCGATAGATTTCTCGAAGAGGGTGAGAGTATTAAACTCGTGGATAGGCCAGTTTTACGAGTGGTTTCGCTTCCCGGCCATAGCCCAGGGGGTATAGGCTTAATAACGGTGGATAAGCGTTATGCGTTCCTAGGTGATCTGATTTTTGAGCAGGGCTATGGCCGGACCGACTTATGGGGTGGAGACGCGACAGCATTAAAGAAAAGCTTGGAAAGGATTAGGAAGGAACTTAAAACAGACACGATAATTTGCCCTGGACACGGAGAAAGCTTCATGTTGAAAGGGAGGGGCTACCCCTTTTTGCCACTGCTATAATTATAGCAGTCAGTATTTGACGTTACAGGTCTCCTTGCTACCCGAAGTGTCCTATAAGGAACAGTACAAAAGTCGTTCCCAGGAACTACTTTGTGACTAAATGTATACTCTAAGTAGTCTTTTGCGGCGACTCTACTACTGTTGGGCTATGAAGATACTGCCAAGGTGATAACTTCTCAGTTAATAAGGTAAAGTTGTCAATCGAGGCAATGGTTTGATAAACGAAAGTGCCGGTAACGTCGATGTTTGACTGATTTTTACTAAATGTAGAGTTCTGGTGAGTGTGCTATAGTAAGCCACTGTGCCAGAGGAGACCAGTAACATAAAAACACCACCGCAGGATGTGGATGCGGAAAAATCCGTAATCGGAGCGCTTCTGCTCGATAAAGATGCGGTGATCAAGGTCGCGGCCAAACTTTCTCCAGATGACTTTTTCGAAAGTGCACACCGCGAAATCTATAAGGTAATACAGGAGGTTTTTGAGAAGGGCTCAGCTGTGGATATGATCACAGTGGCCTCAGCGCTCAAAAGCAAGGGCACGCTTGCCGGAGTAGGTGGCAGAGCCTACTTAGCAGAGCTGGCATCCCTATTGCCAACTGCCTCCAACGTGGAGTACTATGCCAAGATTGTAAAAGAAAAGGGAATCCGGCGCCGACTTATCCAGATGGGAAGCCAGATGGCGGTGCTTGGACACTCGCCTGAGGCGTTATCTGAGCTTCTAAATACCGCTGAGAAAGGCATTTTTGAAATATCACTTCAGAGCTCAGAAGAAGGATTTGTGCCGATCAAAGAGCTTTTGATGGAAGCCTATGAGCGTGCTGAGACCGTTGCGCAAAGTGGTGTAACGCGCGGAGTTGCAACAGGATTTAAAGCGATTGACAATTTAATCGGTGGTTTTCAGGCGTCCAACCTGGCAATTGTAGCGGCCAGACCTTCGGTTGGTAAAACTTCACTTATCCTGGATATGGCACGGCATATGGCTGTGAGCGAAAAGAAAAAAGTAGGTATTTTCTCGCTTGAAATGTCCAGGGACGACCTGGTGGATCGATTGATCGCCATGGAGTCTAGGATCGATCTTTGGGGCCTTCGGATGGGTAAGCTCAAGCGACCTGATTGGCGAAAAGTGTCGGATGCCATGGGTGTCTTGCACGAAGCAGAGATGTTTATTGACGATATGCCTGGCCAGAACATTTTAGAGCTTCGTACCAAGGCTCGACGAGTGCAGATCGAGCGTGGATTGGATATTTTATTTGTGGACTACCTCCAGCTTATTCACGGTAATAACAAAGAGAGCCGTGTGCAGGAAGTAACTGAGATCTCCCAGATGCTGAAAAACCTTTCTCGTGAATTAAAAATACCAGTGGTGGCTGTGTCCCAGCTTTCGCGCGCGGTGGAGCAGAGGACCACTCGTGTGCCGCAGTTATCCGACCTGCGAGAGTCGGGTGCTATCGAACAGGATGCAGACATTGTGATGTTTATTCATCGTGAAGAGATGTACGATCCCGAGACTGAAAAGAAAGGGATTGCCGATATTATTGTGGCCAAGCATAGGAATGGCCCGTGTGGCACTGTGTCGCTTGCGTTTGTGGCTAACCAGGCGAGGTTTGCTGAGCTTGAACGAGGAAGTGGCGCACAGGGCGAGGTAGCCGAGCCCGAGCATGATATTGAGAAGTTGATGGAAGGGTAAAAAAATACGGAGATATAAATACTGAGATAAGAATCATGAATATTGAAGAATGAGTATGCTGGACAAGTTTAGGTTTGTCTGATGTAATGGGTACATGATTCGATCCCTGGTTTTCGCAAGTATTGAGTATATTCTTTGCGCGGTAGTGTTACTCAAAGGGAAGCTGTATCCAAGAGTAGTTTCGGCCATACTGTTCTTTTTGGCCTCATATCAGCTGGGCGAACTCATTTTGTTTTCGACCGATGGCCAACCGATCGGTATTCAAGTGGCCTACTTTTCGACGACGCTTTTGCCGCCACTTGGAGTTCTTCTGATCGAGAAAATTAGTGGACGAAAGTTTGGCTTCCCATTTTTTATGGGCGCAGGTGTCTTTTTCGCAGTGATGTTTGTGTTGTTTCCAGATATGGTAACTGTTCTAGGACTTACGAGCTGCTGTGTGCGTGTGGCTTCTAGAGGAGATACAATATACAGGCTTTGGAGTTTCTATTACTCAGGAACATTGGTTTACTCGCTATTAATTATGCTGATTAGCGCGCTTCGTGCGAAAGACATATTGATTCGGACGATCCTGGCGTGGTTGTTTGTTTCCTATCTTTCTTTTTACTTTGTTTCGATTTTAATCGTCCGAATGTATCCAGACAATCGCCAATCATTCGCATCCATGATGTGCGCTTTGGCCATTGCCACAGCCGTGATAATCTCAACCCTTTCGCTAACTGTTAAACTTCCGCCTGCCAAGTCGAAACCTTTAAAGAAGAAAAAGTGATTTTTGCTTGACAATCATCCTGTATTCCCTGATCTGTACATATATGTACATGATAAGAAAAACAATAGAAGCAAAAGGTGATATACTTCGGTTAGAAATGAAATATAAAGGGATCGTTCAGTCAGAGTCGCTTAATAATCCAAATATTCTAAGTTCTATTAAACCAAAGAAAATGGTGATTGAGCGTCACCCAGAGTCCCAAAGCTGTAAATATGGGCACATGTATTTATTCCACTTAGAAGAAAAGGTTGCGATTTCATTCATTGAAAAGCTTAAAGAAGCGCTGGAAGATCAGTGGTTTTCGATATTCTGGAGTGAAAATGATGTTTATGTAGTATTCAAGAACAATCTCTTCAAGTTGCCTAAAGAAGAGAACTGGAGTTCCATCGAATACAACAAGATGAAAGAATATGCCGTTAGTCATGGAATAGGAGCACAATATCTTGATTTCAATGATGAGTTTGATAAATTCGAGAGGTATGTTACTGAGAGGTAGAGGATGGCTTGTCTATATTTGCCACTGTTATAATTATAACATCGATGAAAAGAGGGAGGGTATACCGCACTTGGGGCAGTTTTTCTGGAAATGAATGAGTAATAGTTGTTATAATCGTTAAAGGAAGTATTTGCCGAGGTGGCGGAACTGGTAGACGCGCGGGACTCAAAATCCCGTACTCGCAAGGGTGTGAGGGTTCGATTCCCTCCCTCGGCACAGTTACAGTTATGAAAAAAACAGACAACAGCAAAAAACCTGCGAAGAATACTGTTCTTCTAGAGCTTCACGTTCCAGACTTTGAAAAAACAAAGGAGTACTATCTTAAACTTGGCTTTAAAGTTATCTGGGAAAGAAGACCAGAGGGTTTCAAAGGATATTTAATTCTCAAATTAGAGGGTAATATCCTTTGTTTTTGGTGTGGCAATGAGAAAGTGTATGAGCACCCAATTTTTAAGAAGTACCCTAGAACCACCCAAAGAGGGTATGGAGTAGAGATTGTTATTATGGTTGAGGATATCGAGAGGTACTATAAGGAAGTAAAGGGGATTGCAAACGTAGTAGAGCCATTACAGTTGAGACCTTGGGGGTTAAAAGACTTTAGAACTGAAGATCCCTTTGGTTATTATCTGAGGTTTACAAGCCATCACAATATTCTCGGTGATGAAAATGCTGTGAAATGAAAGTGTAGTTGTTTTCGGAGATTTTTTGGATTTTTCTTCTGTCTTAGAACGCGATAGTCCCGATAAGATCGGGACAAGCATCAAGAAAAAACGGTATTGCAAGTTGGGGCGGGGCGGAGTAGAATATCCCAAAGAACAACGATATTTTAACGGTTATTGCTATGGCAAAACTAGTGGCAAACGATTTGCGAAATGGGGCAGTATTTATCTACCGTGACATGCCGTGGACAGTCGTAAAGTACGAGCATATCAAGCACGGGCGAGGGAGTGCCACCATCAAAGTTCGGATCAAGAACGTAAAAAATGGAGAAATAATAATGGCCGCGTTCGATCAGAATCAGGCGTTTGAAGAAGCAGATGTAGCCAAAGCCAGCGGACAGTTCTTATATACCGATGATAAAAACGCTTATTTCATGCATATAACCAGCTACGAGCAGTTTAGCGTGGACAAGGATGTAATCTCAGATGCGTTGCCTTGGCTAAAAGAAGGTGGTAAGGTAACTATGGTGTTATCTGAGGATGCGTTGGTTGGAGTAGAGCTCCCAAAGTCGGTAAACCTGAAGGTAGTGTATACGGAGCCTGCGGTTAAGGGAAATACATCGGGAGGTGCGATGAAAAAGGCAAAGCTAGAGAGCGGAGTGGAGGTTGATGTGCCGCTTTTCATAAAACAAGGAGAAGTGCTTCGGGTCAATACCGAAACAGGTACATATGTTAGCAGGGCTACTGAGTAGAGTGCTAACTAATACAGTTAATAGTTAATCGAATCAAAAATGGCAGTAGAGACGTTTATTGTAGACACTGTAGAATGGTTAAAAAATGTTAGTTTTGACGAAATGGTATATGGCCAACCTGGGAAGATCGTTTTGTATTGTATACTTGGTGTGATATGGTTGTATATAGCATTGATGGTCTATAAGGATGCAGAGCATAGATATCTAGAGAGGTCAAAAGCGAAATATTGCTGGTTAGGTATTGTACTACTAACAGGTCCAATAGGCTGGCTAGTGTATCTTGCACTTAGGCCAGCGGTAGACTTAGATGAGAGCTATCTGCAAAAAGTAGAGGAACGTTATCTTTCGTTTGAGTCTCGTGGGTTAGGGTATTGCGCGAAATGTGGAATGACCGTAGACCCAGATTTTCTGTTTTGTACAGGATGCGGCGCGCGTGTTCGTAGCCGATGCAAGAAATGTGACCGAATAGTCGAGAAAATATTTGAATTTTGCCCGGCATGTGGTGAGAAAATGGAAGGGACAGCAAAAGTGGCGGTTTTGAGTGTTAATGATGTGGAAAAAGCAGAACGAATAAAAGAGCGAAAACTTGCACGTGCCAAAAAAGAGATGGCAGAAAGCGTTGCAGTAGAAAAGACTAAAAGAAGTGATATGATGGTTCCTTTTCATAAGTTTGTTGGAAATAGAATTAAAAGTGGTATAGAGAGGGTTTCGGGAGGAATAAAGAGGTTTTTTGGAAACTTAAAGAAACCAAAGAAAATAGAGAAAACAAAGGATAAAGAGGAAAAGAAAGCAAAAGTTACAGGTGCAGAGCTTTCGGTTAAGAGCACGAATGTAGCTGAAGAACAAGGTAAGGCAGAAGGGCAAGTAGATGAAAGTGATGCCTGGGTGCCAGAAACGAAGAAATCTAAAAAAAAGAATAGACGAAATCGACGAAACAAGAAAAAGAATGAAATAACGCAAACTGCCCCTCTGAGCGCTCAGCCATGAGCTTGATGCTAAAAAACAAAAACTTCCAGATTGCCTGGATCGCGCAGTTTTTTTATCAACTCGGAAGTTCATTTGTAGAAATGACTCTTCTTTACCATGTTGGGGAATCAACAGAGTCTGGTTTTGCAGTAGCCTTTTTATTCTTTCTACTCAAATTTCCGGTTTTATTCATGGGGGTGATTTCCGGGTTGATTGTCGATCGGTACGATAGGCGCAGAATAATGGTGTATACAGTGATTGTTCGTGTGGTAGCAACAGGCTTTTTAGCGCTATTGAACCAATACCTTGCGGTAGTTTACGTGATGGTTTTAATGATGGCGGTGCTAAATAATCTGTATCGAACTGCGGAAGGTGCGTTGATACCAGAAATAGTAGATAAAGAGGATCTGATGCAGGCTTCTGGAATGTTTAATATAACTGAACACGGAACCACACTTCTTGCGCTTGGAGTTGTTTTCGGAATGAATGCGTGGCTTAGAGAACCGTTAGTAACGTTTGGTGTTGGCGGAATATTGATGGCAACGGGCTTTTTATACCAAAGAAAGCTTGCTGCCATATCAATTATGGTAAACAACTCGGAGCGAAAGAAGGTAGACGGTAGCGCTGTTTTGAGACGTGCTTTTTGGGCCAATGGTTGGACTAGGGTAAAAAAAGAGCTACAAGAGGGGTTTAACTATATAAAAACTACTCTTTGGTGTAGACGGATGGTGCTCCATCTTATTGTTGTGAATACTGTAATATTGGTGATAATTTCGATGGCGAAAGTGTATGGTCAAGAGTATCTTGCAACAACTTCTATGGGGGAAGTTGGCCAGTTTGTAATAATGCCTATCTTGTTTGGATTTGTGATGGCTGTGGCGGCGCTGCCATATTTGCAGCGCCGCCACAGTAAACTAACATTAATAGCTTATGGTGCAACTGGTGCCGCACTTTCTATTCTTGGAATGGGACTTTTTAAGCTCTTTTCCCCATGGACCAGTGTAGACTGGTGGGCTAGGTGGATTTGTTACATCCTATTATTTGCAATTGGCGCATCAGCAGTTAACACACTTGTCCCAGGTTATGTGCTTTTGCAAGAAAGTGCGGAAAACAGAGTACGCGGACGTGCGCTAGGTGTGCTATTTTCTGCGATAACTGGTCTTTCAGCAATTCCGTTGTTGTTGGTGGGTGCGGTGATGTCAAAATGGGGTGTTGTACCAATTCTTGTTGTTATGGGTTTGTTACTAGCGTTTTATAGTTCTACTTTATTTCGATATATTACAGATGAGAATATTCAGCTCGAAAATGGGGCGGATATAAATATGGAACCATAAATGAAAACTAGATTTGTAGCTAACAATAATGGTAGAGCAGACAGCATACTAGCTGAAGAGCTTGATGTTAGTCGCGGTTATACGCAAAAGCTGATAAAGAACAAGGGTCTAAAAATACAAGGGAAAACGGCTGCAAAACCTTCGGTTACTGTGCTCGAAGGAGACATTTTAGTCATTAGTAAAAACGTAGTAGCCAAACTGGAGCACGTGAAGGAAGTGTATTCAAGATTAACGCCTGAGAAAATTGATTTCAAAATCGTGTATGAAGACAATGATGTTTTAGTTGTGGATAAACCTTCTGGGCTTGTAGTGCATCCAGCTCACGCGTGCCCTTCAGGCACGCTTTTGAATGGTGTACTGTACTATTTACAGCCAGAAGAGTCCAAAGAAGAGGTAGAGTTACCCAAACCAGTAAATCGAATCGACAAGGATACCTCTGGTCTAGTTGTAATCGCGAAAAACGAGTCTGCTCATTTGATTTTGTCAAAGCAGTTTGAGGATCGCAAAGTTGAAAAATGGTATCAGGCTATAGTGTTTGGAGACTTTACCAAAGCTGAGGCGCCTCACGCGCCAGTTGTCGAAGAGAATGGGATAAAATACTCAAAGGAAGGTAAAAGTGTGGAATATGGTACGTGGCTGAATCGTTCACGTATGGATCGCAGGCGTGTAGTGGTTGCGGATAGTGGCCGGTGGGCGCTTAGCAGATTTATACCTGTTAGTGTCCACAAGGCAGATGTTGAGACGAAACCAGTGAAGTGGGAGAAAAACTTCCCAAAGGCGCCAAGACAGGAGCCAAAAACCTGGTTAAAAGTGCAAATATTGACCGGTAGGACGCATCAGATACGAGCACAGTTGAAGAGTCTTGGTTTTGGATTAATCGGAGATCCAATGTATACAAGTAAGCGACATATAGTGCTTTCGAATTCGCTTTTTGAAAAAATCGGTGAGCCTACGCGACTGCTTTTGCATTCCTGGAAGCTTACCTTAAGATTACCTTCTGGCGCACTCCAAACATTTGAAGCAGAAGTTCCAAAGGTATTTAATAGAGTGTATGAAGCATAGGCGCCGGGTCCCGGTTGAGCAAAAATCCGATAAGAAGTCATTTAATATCCTGATTATTGTTGCAGTAGCGGTTGGAGCTTTTGTTTTCCTCGGCCTTCTAGGTTGGCGAGCATACCAGGTGATTAATGTGTATAGCATTGAAACTGGGGTGTTACCTGGTGCTGATTCTTTTTCCACTTTAACGAGGGAGCGGATCACTGGAGATGACAAGACTATTATTGCTGTATTTGAGTTCGAGAAACAAGGTGATACTACTTTAGTACAGGCGCTTTCGATAATCGACGTTGGACATTGGGGGCTATTGCTTCCTGTAGATGCTTCAATAATGGTGGACCAAAATCTTAGTGTGGAGGTTGGAAAGCTATACTACGCTGGTGAACGGCTTTCGAATCAAACGACAGGTTTGGAATTCCTAGTTACTGAACTGGAGAAAACTGCATCGGTTAAGATTGATGGGTATATTGCGCTGGACCTTTCAGAATGCGACTTCGCAGCTGAAGCATGCTCTCTTCATGAGGTTTTCTCTTCAATCGAACCTGCGCGCGTTTGGTTATCGCCAACGCGCGCAAAGAGAGCACTGCAACGAATTTCCTCAAACTGTGACCTTGTCGCGCTACAGAGCGTGTTAAAGTTAAACTATAGTCAATCGAGTGATAGCGTTTCAAAAACGGTTTCCCTGGACCTGTTGGATAAAACGACCTTGCAAGGTGAACAGGTATATTTCTTGAAGCCTAGTGTAATCGAGGATCTTATTCAGAGCTTTCCTGTCCCAACTGAAAGCATGATTGAGCAAGCCCGTGTGGAGGTTTATAACGGTACAGACTACGCTGGTTTGGCCGGCGCCAAAGCCAAGGTCTTTCGCAACAGTGGCATTAATGTTACAAGAACTGAGGATGCGCCGCTGACGCTCGAAGAAACGACAATCTTTATAAAAGACTATGAGTCGTACGCGAACACTGTCGCCACAATTAAACACGATCTGGGTGGTAATGCGATTGTTCTACAAGCTGAACCTAACTTCCTAACGGCTGGGGATGTGGTTGTGGTAATGGGTTACGACAGCATCCAGCTCTAAACCTGCTAAAAAGAAAGCCGATGTCTATCTCCACGAGAGCCTGTGTGGCATAGACATTGGGGTTTCTGGAGGGTATAGTTGTTATAATGGAAAGACTTCTTGGTGCTCATGTATCGATTGCGGGCGGCTTGCCGACCGCAATCAGTGAAGCAAAACGACTAGGCTGTAACGCAATTCAGCTTTTTGGCTCGTCACCGCGCGTTTGGGATTTTAGGATGCCTCAAGCCAAAGCAGTTGACGGGTTCAAGAAAGCGGCAAAAGTTGCAGGTGTGAAATTTGTGGTTTTGCATTCGATCTATTTGATTAACCTGGCAACGGAGGATCAAGGTAGACGACAAAAAGCAACTGATTCATTGGTCAACTATCTTAAGTTAGGGCAGCTGTTAGGTGCCGATGGCGTGGTTACGCACATCGGCACCGCGACCGGAATAAGCGAAGCGTTAGCGGTTGAAAACAGCGCTACTGCAATAAAAACAGTGCTTGAGCGTACCCCTAGGGGTATACCCCTTATCCTTGAGGTAACTGCAGGTTCGGGTAACACGATTGGCTCAAAATATGAGCATATAGCAGAGCTGCAAAAGAGGGTAGGGCAGGATGCAAGGCTTAAGGTATGTTGCGACACTGCGCACACGTTTGAAGCTGGTTACGATCTTGTAAACGACTTGGATGGTGTGTTGGCTATGTTTGATAAGGTGATCGGGCTTGAGCGATTGGCGGTAATCCATTTCAATGATTCGAAAACAGAGTTTGGATCAAAGGTCGACCGACATGAAAACCTGGGCGAAGGAAAGATTGGACTAGAGGCAATGAAGCGGATCGCAAACCATCCGAAGCTTGTTAGGGTGCCTATTATCATGGAAGTACCAGGATTTGAAGGTGATGGCGTAGACTTGAGAAATATGAGACTGTTAAAACAAATGATTAGCCCACAATAACAATGGCTGAGAATGAGATAAAACGTGTCGAATCAACAGTCTCTTATAAAGGAAAAAGCTACAGGTATTTTGATATGGGTACGGGCGATGTTTCCATCGTCCTTGTTCACGGTTTATTAAATAGCGCAGAGATGCTTATATATGCAGGTGAGATTCTTTCAAAGAAATATAGAGTGATTATTCCAGAAATACCAGGGCATATGGGAATGTCACTTTTCAACATTGATTCGCTTGAATCCCTTGCAGAGTACTATCGGCAACTTCTGGAGATTCTGGAAATACAAAACTATTTTATGACAGGCTATTCACTTGGCGGGTTGATTTCGCTCAAGTTTGCAGAGAAATATGAACACGGGAATGGTTTAAGGGGAGTTGTTTGCTGGGCTTCGCCATTAATCGGTATGAGCAAGAACGTAAAAGCACTAGCGGGATGGGCAAAAAGGATACCAGAGAATATTTTTAATGCTGTTCTAGAACCTGTTCAACTATTGAAGCTTACAAGGAGTATTGGTAAACATCTGCCTCGAAATGAAATGATAGCGATTTCAAAGATGAATAAGATAGCTGTCAATCGGCTTTTGGGTTGGATTGAGCACGCTAGTTTCCAAACTATTCCATACACACCCAAGTTATTTATATATGGTACTGATGATAATATTGTGCCTTCGGCGGATGCAAAAACAGTTGTTGAAGAGTTTGGCTCATCATCGGAGCTGGTAGTGATTGAGAGTGGTGGGCACGGGGGTACCAGGGAAGGGCATTTGGCGGCAGTGGCGAAGCTATCCGACTTTGTCGAACGTCACAGTAAAATCCGGTAAAAACGAACGCTCGGCTTATTTGTAAACTATTGAGTCTAGCTGTTTAGTACCTGAATGTGGCCACTATTGGGCTGTTATTTGATAGCGGTTTTGCCGTAAGCAAAACCGCTTCAGCCATCTTTCTTCCCTTCCTGTAAATCTCTTCAGTAATATCATCTTTTTTAATAGTTTTTCCACTACAGACAGGGCATCCCTGCGAGGCCGCGGTTAAGATATATTCACACTGCGTGCAAATAGTTCCTGGGATAGATTTATTGATTGAAAGGATTAAGTTATTGACGCGGCCTTCTTGAAGCGCGGTGAGCGCAAAGGTTGCGCTCACCGCGCCGCCTTTGCTACCACTATCTGTCGCGATTTTGATAACTTCGTCGAGTTTTTTCTTATGTTCCGATCGGACGATTTTACGCGAAAGCCTCTTTAACTGTTTTTCCTGAGTGTATCCAAAAATAGTGTCTAGAATTGAAATATGTGGCCTACACGCAAGTGGTCGGTTTTCCTCGAAAACCTTGGCAAACTCGGAATCGCCGGAGATTATCTCAATATGGGGAGCATCCAATTTTGCCAGCTCTGCTTCAATCCGATCAGAGATTTTATGCGCGGAATCCTTGATAAAGTTTAGGGTTTGTTCGGTATCCCTATTTCGCTCTTCACCTGTAGCACCTCCACGGATACTGCCTGCACGACCGAAAAAACCCATTCGGTCATTCCTTTCAGTATCCTTTCGTTTTATATTTAGGAGCTTTTTAACATCAGCATCGATACGAATCAAGCGGATCTCCTTTTTCTGGATTAGCGTAAACAATACCACGGGGCTAAATTGTTGTGCATACGCGAGGGGGAAAACAGTAAAGTACTTATATGTTTTTACGAGATCATTTGGAAGCTCAATTGATAACGTTAGTGGTGTAAACTGTCCTTTTGTTGCGAAAATCGCTAAATCCTTACCGGTTGGAGGTGTGTTTTGGACAAGAGTGTTAAGTGTATTGATCTCATTATGAAGCACCTTTTGCGTGTTTTCTGGAAGACTTTTCATCATATTCTTGAGTTTAGTATGCAGAGGTTTGAGGTTTGTAAAACCAGGCTTAACCTTTAGATAGAGGGAGAGGCAGTCTTCCTGCGAACTTTTACGAGCGAGCAGGGAGTTGAGGGTTGAGTTGTCAATCATAGTTAACTACATTTTACTCGACTTTTATGTCTTCTGGCAATATACTTAGGTATGGACTATTTTGCTGATTTACATCTGCACTCCCGTTTCGCAAGGGCTACATCAAAAAGCCTTACTCTGCCATTGCTTGTGGCTGAAGCAGAGAAGAAGGGGATCGGTCTTTTAGCAATTCCGGACTATACTCATCCGGTATGGCTAAAGGAAGTTGAGAGACAGATCGTTCAAGAAGCAAATGGCTTTTACTCGTTAAAAGACGAAGGGAAAGTGGACAAGCCTACCAATCGGGCAAAAACCCACCTGGTTTTTTCTACTGAACTGACGCTATATTTCCGAAGAAACGAGAAAGGTTACCGTATGCATCTACTCGTGATTGCACCAAACCTGGAAGCTGTGAAAGAGATCAACAAAGTGTTGGCGCCGCTTGGAAACCTAAACTCAGATGGTCGTCCAATCTTTAGCAAAGACGTGATTTTGATTGTCAAGACTCTCTTTGCAGTGTGCCCTGATGTTATCGTGATACCAGCGCATATATGGACGCCTTGGTTCTCACTTTTTGGATCAAGGTCGGGGTTTGACCACTTTGAAGATGCTTTTGGAGAGTATTCGGGTGCGATTCCCGCGGTTGAAACAGGTGCTTCCAGTGATCCTTCTAACAACTGGCGGGTAGGCGAGCTAGACAATAAGAATTTGGTGAGTTTTTCTGATGCGCATTCAACGTTCACGCTTGGCCGTGAAATGACGCTTTTTAGAGGCGATTTTAGCTACACAAGTTTTCGTACTGCGCTTTTTGACAACCCTGTTTCGCCACTTTCCACTGATAGTAAAATTACCGGCACGATAGAGTTTTATCCTGAAGAGGGCAAGTATCATTACTCTGGGCATCGCAAATGCGCGGTGGTTCAGTCGCCAGCTGAGACCAAGAAATACGGTAGTATTTGTCCGGTTTGTGGTAAGAAGCTCACGCTAGGTGTGCTTCATCGGATCGAAGAGCTGGCGACGCGGCCAACAGCTAAGCTTCAGCTTGAGTCTAAGGATGGCTGGGTTTCAAGTAAGGCGTTCCCACAACGTCCACCTTTTTGCCACATGGTGCCACTTTCTGAGGTTATTGCACAAGCGTATAACGTGAAAAGTAGTCGTGGTTCTTCGGTTGCCAAAGCGTATAATGCGCTTTGCGATGAGTTTGGAAACGAGTGGAACGTACTCGCGAATACGCCGGCTGAAGCGCTCGAAACGGTTGTTGAAAAGAATGTCGTAGTAGCGATTGTTAAGAATAGGGTTGGGGATGTAAAGATCGCCCCTGGATTTGACGGCGAATATGGAAAGGTGACGATCGCACTTCCCGGTCGAAAGAATCAAAATAGGAAGAAGCTACGTTCTCTAAAAGAGCCTACAAAAGCAACAGGTTCTGCCTCTTTGGTTGTCCCAGCGCAGGCCAGATTACTTTAAAAAAGGTTGGCAATACTGAGACAGATGAACAGCACCTGCGTGATCCTGGTTGCTGTAGGCTATAGACCCTATTGCGATGTAAAACAAACAACCTTGAGTTTTACCTGGACACCAATGTCTTACATCACAAGCGAAATCAACCAAGCATCGTTTAGGTAGATGTTTCTGTTGTTACTGTTCTTGGAGAAGTGGACTCAAAAGCCTATCAACATGTACTACCAATAGGGTAAAGTAGTACTAGACATGACGTGTACTACTTGCAGGTCAAGGTAGTACATCGCAATAGGGCAAATAAGTGATAGGGGTGTTGATAAACTTGCCCAGTATTGTATTTCAGAGCTGCTTGTTTCGGTTTGAAAGGTGGAGGACTTCCGAAAGCGAAAGCGCTGTGTAGTCTTTGATAATAAGGTCTGCGCCTTTGGCCAGAAGTGCGGTTTTGGTGGCGCTGGTGGTGAGGCCCACTGTTGCGAATCCGCCGCGCGAGGCAGCTTCGATGCCTCGCGGCGAGTCTTCAAAAACTACTCTTCATCGGGTTTTATACCGATTTCTCGCGCGGCGGCAAGAAAAATGTCAGGGTAAGGCTTTGCACGTTTAACATCATCTCTTGTAGCGATCGTTTTGAAGTAGTTTGCGCAACCGATCGCTCTTACTATTCGGTTGGCGCCTTCCCTTGTGTTTGAGGTCGCGACAGCCAGAATAATCTTGGCAGAATATGCCTTTCGTATAAACGCTTTTACCCCATTAACTACAGGTGCACCCAGTCGATCGATTAGCATTTGATAAGCAACCTTTTTCGTCTTGGCGAGTTTTGGTAGCAGTGACAGCGGTTGACCCGCTTCTTTTAGCTTGATCTCTATGATCTCAGGTGTGCCGCGGCCAGAGTAGTTCTCGATGTGTTCCTTGTACGAATATGAAATCGAGTAGGGGGCTAACGCGCTTTCGAAAGCGGAGGAATGGTACTGTTCAGTTAATACTAGTGTCCCGTCTAGATCAAATATTAAGGCTTTGTTTATGGGTTCTTTCATATCTAACGAGCTATTCAAAAAGTAGCAATGCGGCCATCGCAAAAACTCCTGCAGCGATGGCCGCAAACTGAACGAGTGAATGCTTAATCCTAGTTTTCTGGTGTAGCTCAGGTACCAGATCGGTTCCGGCAATATAGATAAAACCACCTGCGGCAATAGGAAGTAAATAGTTTGTATAATTTGCAAAACGAGCACCAACGGCAAGAGCAATCACAGTTCCGGCTACAGCTGCGAGCGAAGAGATAAAGTTGAGTAAAAGTGCACGGTTTGGCTTTATTCCAGCATGGATCAAGATACCGAAATCACCCATTTCCTGAGGAATTTCGTGCAAAACAATGGCCACGGTCGAAGCGATACCAAGAGGTAGGCTTACAAGATAACTAGCTCCAATTATTATTCCATCAATAAAATTATGAATCGTGTCACCGGCCACGCTGAGTGTTGCAAGTGGTACGGTTTTAGCTTGTTCTACCGGCAGGTGAGAGTGTCTCCACCTGAGTATCTTTTCGATAAAGAAAAACATAAACAGTCCGAGTAGCGGCATAAACAAGAGTAAGAAGTTACCGCTTTTTTCAAAATATGCATACGCCTGCGGTAATAAATGAATAAACGCATCCCCAAACATTGCACCTACCGCAAAGCTGACAAGTGCGTCTGAGAGTTTTTTAACGGTGGTTTGGCCAAACTTAAAGGTGAGCGCGCCTATTAGTGACACTAAACTAACTACAAACACGCTTGCAAGTGAATAAAACGTTAATGACATTATATCGTATTTTATCGAATTCTCAGGCTTGCTACAACCGTTTTGTTTCTTCCTGTCTCTTTGGCCTGATATAGTGCATCATCAGCTTTCTCAAGCAACTCCTTGGGCGTATCAGCGTGATTTGGGATATCTGCAATACCAACACTAATCGTTACCTTCCGCTTGGGTTGTGTCGTTCTGAACTTAAACGGATAGTCCTGGACCCTTTTTCTGAAAGTTTCTGCCAGCACCTTAGCTTCGGTTTTGTTTGTCTCTGGGATGATTGCAACAAACTCTTCGCCACCATATCTACAGAGTATATCGGTTTTTCGGAATGTTTTTTTCATTAGAGTGCAGAGCTCCTGAAGTAAGTAGTCGCCTGCAGAGTGTCCGTTATGGTCGTTGTAGTGCTTAAAATGGTCCAGATCTATGACTAATATTGAAAGAGGATCTTTATATCGAATAGAACGTTCGACTTCTTCGGACAGTCTTTGGTTGAAATATCTGCGATTAAATAGCGTTGTGAGCTCATCAACCAATATCAGCTGATTAATTTTGTAGTTTTGAAAATTTAAGTAACCTAGTGTAATTCCGGCTAAAAAACTAATGATCATAAAATAGTACGCCTCAAAAAGCAGATTTGTAGAAAATACATTTGCTATAAAACTTCCAAAGTTGCTAATTAGCGAGGGATTTTGTACCAGCTGAAACACTGGATGGAGAATCAGGTAGCCGACAACTCCGCCAGTTAGTCCGTATGCGAGAAGTGTCGATACTTCTGTGACTTTAAGGTCTATCCTTTGTTGCATACTGTTTGTACCTGATGAGTAAGGTTCGTGTGTTTTTATCAATGTCGAAAATCTCATCTGCGCTGGATTTTAACTTGCTAGAGCAGGTTTTCCCGAATGCGGCGACTTCGACAATAGTGCCAAATGTGCTTTTCAAGTATTGAACTAGCGGCTCGAAGTCTCCGTCACCTGAAACCAACACAATGCTATCGATCTTGGGTGCATATCTGATTGCGTCCATTGCAATCCCCACGTCCCAGTCGCCCTTTTTGGCACCACCGGCAAAGGTTTGCAGCTCTTTTTCGTGAATATCAAACCCTTCTTCTTGCAAAGCGTCATAAAACGCTTGCTCTTTTTCTCCTATTTCGGCACGGATGACATATGCGATTGCGCGCACAAGTTCACGTTCGCCGACCAGTCGCTTCAAAAGCGCTCCGAAATTAAGCTTTTTGCCGTAAATATTTTTGGCTGAGTAGTACATATTCTGGACATCAACCAGCACAACTACTCTTTGTGATTTGTGTTTTGTTATCATGAGTTCATTATAGCACTAAAACGAACGCTATTTGTGGTAGTCTAACCAATCCTTTATTGTGCGCACTTTCTTGAACTCCTTGTCAAAAGTGTATAGCCGCAATCCTTGCATATGCGCATTTGCTGAAACATATGCGGTAACGATGTTTATGTTGCTGTCGCGGTAAAGAATAAGCGTATTTAAAAGCAGGATGTTGTTGCAAACTACGTGTGAGTTGTGAATTAAGCCTTCGGCAGTGTCGCAGATTGTATCTTTAGGTATTTTGTACTTTTCTGCGAGTGTCTCGATAACTTTGACTAGTACGACGTCAAGAATTCGGATGCGAGAGTCCTGCATTTGAATAAATGCTTCTATTTTGGTTGCCGCTGGTTCTTTCCCGCCTAAATATTGTATCAGTGAATCCGCATCAAAAAGCACTCGCATTTTAGTCTTTCCCGATAAACTACTTTATGTATTTCTTTAGTGAGCCTCGAAGCTCTTCGAATGGCTTGATAGGTGTAAGTACAACGGATTTTTCAGTGCAAGTTATCTTAACAAGAGTTCCGCGCTTTATCTGCAGTTTGTTACACATCATCGACGGTATTGTAACCTGGCACTTTCTTGTTACGAGGCCAACCTGTGGCCATTCTGAAGATTCAATTCTGTCTCTCATTTGAACGGAATGGTACCATAGTCTTCAGAGACTATCAACATGTACTACATTTAATGTTTAGTGCTACCTGGGCTGCGGAGTAGTACTTGTCGTCTTATGTACTACTTGTGAATCGTGGTAGTACATCGCAATAGTCTCTAAAGAGATATCAAGTGGCTGGAATACGGAAGTGAACATGAGGTATTTAGGCGTTATTCTGTCGAGCCAGCGTTATAAGCATGCACAAACGCAAACTGGAAAATGACCCACGAGAAAAGAATTATCATTGAAAGGTTTCTGGCGATTACTAGGAGTACCGCAAACGTATAGCCGCTAATCAAATCGCCGTAAATGATTGGAAATATCACAAATGTTGCGGCCTGAATAGCTAGAACCAGTGGCCAAAACCACTTTCTAGGCAAATACGGTAGGCCGAGAAGCAGAAGCCAAACTATCCAGATTATATATTGTGGCGAAAACACCTTGTTTAGCATTACAAACCCAAGCACAAGCAAGAGAACTGAGAAATATAGAAGTTTGTGATCGTTTTCGGATGCTTTGGCGCCTGCGGAAATGTCCGTGACGGGGACAGAGCTTTTCGACCTCCAGAGTTTCCAAGCGAGCAATCCAGCAACAATTAGCGTAAAGAACGCAAACACAGGGAGTCCAACCTTGGCGATCTGGTTGGCCAGAGGGGTGTCAAAGTTTAGAGAGCCATAGTTGAAAACAACTGGGGTAATGTGAGTGAACAGGTGAGTTATCCACACAGGTAAGCCCAGCACGCTTTCAATCTGTAAGCCGCGTTGTCCGTGGTAGAGAAAAGAGGAAAGTACGCCATGTAAGTTAATAATACATGCAGGACCCCAATAGATTACGGAAAACAGGGCAAACGTTACGATTAGCGTTGCGAGAAAAGCCCATTGCTTGCGATATAACAGATATACCCCTAAGGGTATTAATGGCAAAACAGGAAAAAGTTTGATAGCAAACCCGGTTGCGGCGGTCGCGCTTGTCAGCGCGACCGCCTTATACGTTAATGGCTTGTCCAAAATTAAGTAAACAGTAAACACTATAAAAAACGTGGATACAGCATCAAGGCGTGAGATTACCACGTGTCCAAACAACAATAACGAAGTAAGAAATAGCAGAGTAAACTGAGGCAGAAGCTCAGCTTTACGCTTTTGAATAAAACGAAAGACGATTGTTGACGTCGCGACAGCAAAAAGAGTCATTTCTAAAGCAAACAATATTTCGTACCCAACGGGTTCGCTTGTAAAAAGCGCTGGTGCGATCATAAATGGAAGTGCCAATGGAGGGTATTCTGGCGTGAAATCTCGAAACGGAATGTTCCCCTCGAGTGTATTTTCTGCGTAATAATAATACAACCCAACGTCCTGGCCGCCGTCAATTGAGAGCTTTTCCTGAACAGTATTGAAATAGCGCTCTAGTAGTGGCTGACCAGAGAAATCCTTCCAAAAAGAAAATATACCAGAAAAGCAAAATAAGTGAAAAGCGCAAATCAAAAAAGTACCGATGGTTAGAACCCAAAACCACCGAGATATAAGAGGGTTTTTCTTCCTGTTTAGCCTTTTTTTGCTCTCCACACCACAAAGTTCGAGAAGAAAAAGTTAAAGAACATCGCGACTAAAATCCCAAAAATATCCGCTACCAAATAATGTACGTGTAGATAGTCGAGCCCAACGATGGAAATACCCATTTGTATTGCCGCGCCGATACCTGAGCCGACATAATACATCATAACCTTGGAAGCCCATTGTTTTGGTGATTTGGCACGTAGGTCTCTCCATGTAAAAAAGTTATTGAGCATGAAGTTAGTAAAGATCGAGATCAAGATACCGAACGCAATGCTGGTTTTCTCGCTAAAACCACCGAGCTCGCGTGCGATCGCGGTTATACCTAGGTTGACGATTACTCCTGACGCGCCAACTAGCCCAAACTTGACAAAGCGTCCGCATCTGGGCACTTCCAGGAACAGTTTCAAAAAGTGCTTAAGCATCAAAACACCCTGATTAAACGTTGATTTTGAGATGTTCTCTGTGCGAGATTCAAAACGATAGGGGATATCTATTACTTTTTCTGGATCGGTTCGCGCGAGTATTTCAATCAAGATCTTATATCCAATTGGGTCTAATTTTATATTTTGTATCAAAGCGCGCCTAAATAAAAAGAATCCGGATGTAGGATCAGTGGTTTTTCTTGAAGGATCTAAGATTACATATGCGAGGATTTTAGTCGCGATCGAGATAGCTTTTCGCATAAACGAACCCAGTCCTTCAGCACTTCCACCTTTAATATACCTGGATGCAACGATCACGTCTGCGTTAGTTTCCTCAGCTTTAGCAAGCATTTCAGCCACTTTCTCTGGCGGGTGTTGAAGATCAGAGTCGATCACGCAAAGGTATTTTCCGCTGGCATTTGCAAACCCATGCAGAACCGCAGGTGCTAATTTGAGTTTATTCTTATCTCGGTGAAACAGCTTGATCGGGTATTTACCCTCGAGTTGATGAACTTTCTGTGGTGTGGTGTCGGTGCTGTCGTCCTCAACGATGATTTCGTGCCTTGTGTCCTTGAGTGCTTTTGACGTGCGTTGGATAACGCCTTGAATATTACCTTCCTCGTTAAAGCTCGGTGTAATTATTGAAAGTTCAATATTCTTATTGTTCATACAACGGATGGTAACACACTTTGAGACATAATTGTATCCGAAGGATTGATTTCAAAAGAACTAGCAGAAGGGGTAGGTAAGTGCTACTGCTTTCAAAAGCTAGTTTGTGCGATAGACGTGACTCTAAATAGTGTCGATGTTTTTGGTTTGCGTGTTGCAAAATGTGGATAACTGTTCTAGAATCTCTTTAGGCACTGCTCCAATCCAAACTCCCAGAATAACTTAAACATCTTGGTAAGATGAAGTACCATCAGAAGGCAAATCTTTTGCCTACGATCTCCATTGCGTTAGTTGTAATTGCGATGATCTTTTTTGCTGCGAATGCGTTTGCGGATACTGGAAGGACAGGAAATGTGAATGGGGATGCAGTAGTTGATGAACGTACGGATGAACAAGCGAATGAAGATGAAGGAACTGGTAATGACCAGGATCAAACAACTACTGATGATGAGGCTAAGCCAGATGAACAACAACAGAATGATGAGTCTGTTGATGAGCAGGAAGTTAACGAAGAAACAATTGGCGATGAAACGGCTGATGGGTCTGCTGACGAAGATAAAGAACCTTGGTATCGCAAATATTGGTGGGTATTGATATGTCCGGCAGCACTAATATTCTTCGGAGCTGGTGTTGGTATTTACTACCTGGTCAGCTGGATAAGGGGACGGAAGAAATAGCTTGAAGCTGAATACTAAAGTCCGGGAACCGAATCTTGAATTCTGGGTGTTAAGGATTGAGCTTATGTGGACCTGAGGGGATTCGAACCCCTGACCTCTTGCATGCCATGCAAGCGCTATACCAACTAAGCTACAGGCCCCGATTACGCTATGCTTATCGGGACTGACAAGTTTTATTTTCACTATTGTTGTCAGCCCAATAATCTGTGAGCGCGGAGGGAATCGAACCCACAACCAACTGGTTAAGAGCCAGCTGCTCTACCATTGAGCTACGCGCCCGTACTATTTGCTATGTATAACGAACATAAACTTATCTCCAGCCTTACCTCGATTAGAGCTAGCTCCCCGCTCAGCGGGGTACGCGCTCATGCAGCAATTCGTGCTATTTTAACATATATTGAGCCGCCTCTGAGACTCGAACTCAGGACCGATGGTTTACAAAACCATTGCTCTACCAACTGAGCTAAGGCGGCGAAACAAGGACTGTCCTTGTTTAAAGTACGGTTTCCCCGAGGTTATCTAGGACAGTCCTCGAGGAGTGTGGACCTGAGCGGAGTCGAACCGCTGACCTCCGCAATGCGAATGCGGCGCTCTACCAACTAAGCTACAGGCCCGTTTATTAATGTGCGGAACATATTATAGCGTAACGTAGAGCCCTTTAGCAATTGAGAAAGTTCTGAACTTAAGGTATGATATTAACATTGTTATGGCGCAGGAACAGAAAGCAAAAACCAATTCTGATGATTCGAAGTTTTTTGTAGAAGAAGACACTGGTTCTAAAAAACAGAACCGATCTGAAACACCTGCTGAGAAGATTGTTGTCAGTAAAAAAACAAAAAAGAAAGGTTTTAGAGCGTTTTGGGTATTTGCTGTTGGCTTCTCAATTGTCAGCATCGCGACAGCCGGTGTAATAGCTTTCATGGATACGCTCTTTATGTCTATTTGGCTAGGTGTATTTCTTTTGGGTGCAGTATTAATACCGATGTACCTTTTAGGCTTATTAATTTCGCTAGCGACCGCAATAAAACGAGCAATAAAAAAATGGCCATATGCTGGTTTTGCGATACTTTTTGGAGTGAACTTATTGATTGGCATTTTGGGAGTTATTGTGTGGAGGACCAAAGACGAAATAATATTTGGACTATCTCGACATGCCAAGGAAGAGCTTGCGCAGAATATTATTGAAAATCCTGAGGATTATGAACTGTACTCTTGGGGCTGTGGTTTTGTTGAGGTCGATTCTTCTTTTATATCCGTTACCAAGGATGTCTATGTTTGCAATAGAAATAATCGAACTGTAGTGTTTTACTATACATTTGCAGGTATTCCAGATGGTGCGTCAGGTTATGTGTATACCAGTGACGGCGAGCCACCAACAAGTGACGAATTGCCTGAAGGTATTATGTCACTGGAGAAAGTTAGAGATAATTGGTTTGATGTTAGTGTAGATTAAAAAGGTCTAATGGAAAAGAACACAAACGAACAAAAAGTAAAAGTTGAGAAGAAAGATCGCTTTCCACACCTCGAAATTGAGTCGAAGTGGAAACAAAAGTGGGAAGATGCGAAGCTTTTTCACGAAGTAAAACAAGATCCAAAGAAGAAAAAGTTCGTCTGCATGGATATGTTTCCGTACCCTTCAGGCGCGGGTTTGCATGTCGGCCACATGGAAAGCTACGTGGCCGTAGACATTTACTCCCGCTATATGCGAATGAAAGGTTTTAACGTAATGCATCCGATCGGATGGGACGCGTTTGGTCTCCCGGCGGAGAACTTTGCGATTAAGGTTGGGGAAAGTCCCGAGATTAACACGCGAAAAGCAATTGATAATTTTCGTAAAGCAGATAAAAACGCAGGAATAGCGTATAACTGGGATGGCGAGTTTGCGAGCTGTGATCCTGAATACTACAAGTGGACACAGTGGCTTTTCCTTTTCATGTATAAGCATGGCTTGGCGTACAAGGCAAACTCGCCGGTGAACTGGTGTTCGAGCTGTCAGACGGTGCTTGCCAACGAGCAGGTAATAGATGGCAAGTGCGAGCGATGTGACACTGAGGTGGTGCAAAGAGAGCTTGATCAGTGGTTTTTTAAGATTACTGCTTACGCGGATCAGCTGTCGGCTGATATAGATAAGGTGGATTGGTTGGAATCGACCAAGACTGGTCAACGCAATTGGATCGGTCGAAGTAAAGGCGCAACGATTAAATTCGGAATTTTGACTCAAGAATCAAGAATCAAGAATACTGAATCTAGAAATCTGAAGAATAGGGGCAAACTACCTGGAGAGATTCTGTTCTCGACAACAAACCCTTCTAAAGTCGCGCGATTAAAGAAATTGCTAAAGACGGCTGGTCTCAAGATTAAGGTTCGGATACCTGACGAATTAGGTATTAAAGGTGATTCTATAGTTGAAGATGGGTGTGATTTATTGGCCAACGCAAAAAAGAAGGCATATGCCTATAGAGGAAAAGTAAATATGCCGATTTTAGCAGACGACACAGGGCTTTACGCAAATGGAGAGGATATTGATCCTGTATCGGTAAAACGTAACGCCCTTGAGGGTATCGATGATTCTACTTTGTCCCAAAAGGCAATCTCTCAAAAAATTGTCGCCTATTATAAGAAGATCGCGAAACGACATGGGGAAGGACTTCCCGCTGAATGGCACAATGTTTATTTTCTTTTAATGCCAGATGGTGCTGAACGGCATGCTGAAGCAATCAGGGGAATTGTTTTAACTGACAAGGTGAAAGGTGCGGTTGATATCAGCTTTCCACTTAGATCGATGTATTGGAGTAAAGCCACTGGTAAGTTTATCTCAGAACAAACCGACGACGAGGAGTTGGTTGAGCTTTTACCTGTTACAAATGCCCTTAAGGATGTTTTTAACGTTGAAACTGTAGTTAGAGATATTGAGGTGTTTACGACTAGAGCGGATACGATATTTGGCGCGACATACCTAGTTTTGGCGCCAGAACACCCTCTGGTGAACGAAATAACGACCACGGAGCAGAAGGAGGCAGTTGAAGCATATAGGAAGCAAACTGAAGGCAAGAATGAGCTTCAGCGTTCATCGCTCGAGAAAGAGAAAACAGGCGTTTTTACAGGTACTTACGCGATAAATCCTGCGAACGGGAAAGAAATACCGATCTGGATAGCGGATTATGTGGTGATGAGCTACGGAACCGGTGCAATCATGGCTGTACCTGCGCACGACGAACGCGACTTCGAATTCGCCAGGAAGTTTGATCTGCCGGTAGTTGAGGTTATTGAGCCAGTTACTGGTACTTCCCAGCAGGATGAAGAGTTTAGGCAATCGATTGTTGCTATTGTGGAAGATCCGAGAAGTGGAAAACTTCTTTCAATAAACTGGGGTAAAGAACTTGGTGGCAATCTTTTTGTTGGGGGTGGTATTGACGAGGGAGAATCTCCAGAACAAACTGCTTTACGAGAGATCAAGGAAGAAACTGGCTATGGAAATGTCAAATTAGTTGAAAAGACAGGTGTTATTCACCATCACTACTATGCATATTCCAAAAAGAAAAACAGATACATTCAAGCAATAGGGTTACATTTCGTATTGGAAGGGAACAAAAAAAACGAACAGAAGCTGACAGAAGAGGAAAAGGATAGGTTTACAGTTGAGTGGATCTCGAAGGATGATGCAAAGAAGAGAGTAGAAGACTCATTACATAGGCTAGTTTTTGAGAAGTTAATAGAGGGCGAGGTATACACAGGAGCAGGGAAGCTCGTAAATTCGGGTGAGTTTGATGGGCTTACGTCTGAGATCGCGGCAAAAAAGATTGTTGAAAAGCTGGGAAAGGATGTTGCCAGGTCAGAAGTAAAGTACAAGATGCGTGACTGGCTGATCAGTCGTCAGCGGTACTGGGGCGCGCCAATCCCGATAATATACTGCGAGAAGTGCGGTACGGTTTCGGTGCCGGAAAAGGATCTGCCGGTGCTTTTGCCTGACGATGTGAAGGACTTTAAGCCAAAGGGAACTTCTCCGCTTGGTACAAGTAAAAAGTTCAAAGAAAACATTAAATGTCCAAAATGTGGCGGGCCAGCGCGAAGAGAGCTCGATACCATGGATACTTTTATCTGTTCTTCCTGGTATTTTATGCGCTATGCTGATCCGCATAATAGCAGAGAGTTTGCCAGCGCGGAAGCGCTTAAGTACTGGATGCCAGTGGATCTGTATATTGGTGGCGCCGAATATGTTTCAAGCCACCTGCTTTTTTCACGGTTTTTTATCAAAGCACTGTTTGATAAAGGAATAATTCCATTTGATGAACCTTTCCTCAAGCTCCGGCACCAGGGTATGATTTTGGGCGAGGACCATCGCAAAATGAGTAAACGTTGGGGAAACGTTATAAGTCCTGAAGATATTGTGAGTGAGGTTGGGGCGGATAGTTTACGGATGAATATCATGTTCATGGGCCCGTTACAAGACCAAAAGTCCTGGAATACAAAGGGTTTATACGGTGTGCGCCGGTTTGTGGATCGGCTTTGGAAGGCGCGGAAGTTGATTTCTGTAGGCGCTGAGGCTGGAAAGGACGAGCAGGCGAGTAAAGCTGAGCTGGCCGCGATTAACCGCTTGATCAAGCGCACTGGTGAGAACATTCAAGAGCTCAAATTCAATGTCTGCGTAAGCGATTTTATGATATTCGTAAACCAAATGATCGAGTGGGGGAGTGTATCTAAAGAAACCTGGAAGAAGTTCATTTGTGTGCTAGCGCCATTTGCCCCGTTCATTGCTGAAGAGCTGTGGTTTCAACTGTATGAAAACGAGAAAAAAGAGGGGAAAGACGATAAACATTTTAGTGTCCACCAACAAAACTGGCCGAAATTTGATGAAAAACTGGTGAAAGAGGAAGAGGTAACGATTGCTGTGCAGGTTAATGGAAAGGTACGGGGCGAGATTATTATCTCGCCCACAGCGGATGAAAAAACTGCGATTGCCTCGGCGCTACTGCAAGAAAATGTAAAAAAATACGTGAAAACCGAGAAAAGTATCAAGAAAACAGTGTATGTAAAGGGCAGAATACTTAACTTAATAGTTTAGTTGATGAAACTTAACGCATACCAGAGTTTGACTGGTCCCGAGAAACCGCAACTTGTGGAGCTTTCTTCTTCGATTGTTTCGTATGGAAGATCGGTCCAAAGAGATGGCTGGGAATTGTTCTTGGGTAGGTTACCTGACGGAATGAAACACCATCTGCCTAGGTTTCTTACGCTTCTGGAGGATATGGTTGATAAACACGAAGATGACGAGGAGGTCCCTTTGGCTGAATGCGAAGGCGCACCAAGTCTGGTATCTGCAAGCACACTTAGAATGGAAGGGAGAGAAGTAAACAGATTCTGGAACATTTTTGCGTTGCTGGATAAATTGGGGAAAGAAGCGCTCCGTAATAGGTCTTTTCTTAGGGCGGTTATGAACGTCTCGAAGGAAGATGTTCCTGAAGACCGAATAATAGCACTAAAAAAGACAACAGAAAGCATTCCGGATGTTCGCTATAGAGAAAATATTCCTAACACTCCTACGGCTGCAACTGTCCTTTTATTGCAGGCATTGGCACTTGTTGAGCCGAGGCTAAATCAGCAAAGTGTATATTCTGATTTAGTCAGAGTGTTACTGAGAAGGGATACATTTGTGTTTGCATCTGAGTTGCTATCTCGCGAAAAAGCAAAAGGTGTCATTTTTGGTATAGGTGGAAATGGATGGAAGAGTGCACGCCACGATTACGAAGAAGGAGGGATGCAAACTACCAGTAGGGTTGTTTATGAAACCAGTGTAGCAGATCCTGAAGGTGTGGGAGATTACTGTTTTAGTTATTGCAATCATCATTTAAGCGCTGCTGAGTTTAGGGTGAGAGTGGGTAAGGCGAAGGCGCATGAAATAAACTATGCTCGGGTCGGGGATATTGTATTTCGGGCATATGAAGGAAGTGAATTCAGGCCGCCACTTTTTAGATTTACGCTCCATTCAACAGGTGAGCCAGAAGAGTCGGAAGTACTGAGTATAAAAGCAATCCCAGAAAATCGGTATCGGAGTAATCACGAAATATTCGCGGAGACGGACGAGATGGAGAAAAAACTTATGCAGCGGCCAACGCGAAGATAATCCTTTGATTTGAAGAATATTGCATAAATAGGGTATAATATACCGCACATTATTGGATTGCCGTAGAAGTACGGCATAAATATTATGACCCGTGAAACGGGAACTTATCCAATTAGCTGTAATGTTGAGTACAACATTACAGCGATATATGGGGATGAAAAACGCTTTGACGCGAAGCAGAAGTCAGTGGTCAAGCAGGTTTTGGTGGAGTGTGCCTCAAACAACCATCAAAAGACACATGCCAATAGCATTGTCAAAGCATGGGATGGTGTAAAAGCTAAAGTTGCAAGTCTTTTCGACTACAGCCCAAGCTATATGCCAAACTATGCTCTAGCGGCTGCGTAATTACAATTACGCGCTCTAGGGTCACCACATTTTCGCTCGAGGAATGTGATCTGGCCTAATTATCCGGGCTAGGGGAGTACCAGTTATTAATTTGCACTCTGGGCTTCTCCGAAATTGAAAGCAAGTTCTTCCTGTGTCCTTTGTCTGTTTGATGAGCAGGGAGTAAACAAACAGGCTACGCTTGTACAGCGACCGGTGGAAGCTTACGCGGACGGGGGTTCACCACCCCCCATCTCCACAGTGTTTTTGTTGCTTCAGCGGTTTTCCTTCGTTATACTGGTAAGATAAACAAATAAGGATAGCTATGGATTTAAAGAAATTCTTACCCTGGAATAAATGGGTTATTGTTGCGGTTGTATGCGTAATTGTGATCGGAACTGGGGTGATAGTTGGTTTGTTGGTTAGAAATTACAATCTCGATAAATCAGCTTCCGAGTTAGTAAGTGATAATAGGTGCAATTGCGATGAAGATGTATCTGAGCAATCTGCTGAGTGTAGCGACGATTCAAGTCAAAATGATGAAACCGATGATGGTGCTGAGCAAGAGTCTACTGATTTAGAGGTCTCTGCTGCTCCGTATTCCATGGAAATGGAAGAAAATCGTCTTCAGGTTTATGAAACCTTGCCTGACGGCACCAAAACGCTAATCGCAGAAAAAGCACTGCTTGAGCAAATGGGTGATAGTTTTTGGGATTATATTCGCCAGGACGAGGTACTCTTGATCGATAACAAACTAGTTTTTCTTTTAAGGATAGGGATATGGGGATGTGAGGGTGAGGGTACCGCACAAGAGGAAGAGGCGTGCGTGGAGTTACTTGGTGCGTTCTATCAACTATATCAAGAGTCAGGTGGTATCTGGTCATATGATTTTCGAACAAAAGCGTTTACTCATCTGGTTGAAGTTCCGGAGTTTTTGGATGGTTCAAAAACAGCTCCAGAGTTTGGCGGAATAAGGCAGGTAAATGGACTGCCAGCTATACACTATCGAATTGGATATATGGATTTAAATGAAAGTGGCCTCACGTACGGATACGATTATGTGCTTGAGTTGGAAACCGGTAAAACCCTATTAGTAGAAACCGATAGCTGGGAATAAGATCCTCGAACACTAATCTATAGGGTTATATTTGCATGTCATGTTAACCAGTACTGGGCCAACCTTGCCATTTGCGTTCGCAAGTACCGTGTGCGTGTGCGTTTGCGTATGTGTTCACACAAGGTGTACGCGAGAACCTACCGCGTACACCTGAGGTAGCGCCTGTCATAGTCGCGTATCGATTAACGTACCAAATGATGCGTGCCGAGGGTTGATGGTGTATTTTCCTGTAGAAAAGGTTGTCTTTTGGAAATTTCAACTTGGAAGGAGGATTCCGGTGAGGATGCTTTGGCCGGAGTGGGTGGCGCGCCAGGAATAGAACTCGTCTTGATGACAGACGGTGCAAAGCTGGGAGACTTCAATGTTGGTTGGTTTGAGTCCAGCTTGAATTAGTAGCTCCTTGTTTGCTTGCCAAAGATCAAAGTGAGCTTTTATAACAATTTGACCTGTTTCTTTATCCTTTTCCTTGTGCCAGTTTGAGAGAAGTGTCTCGTATAGCGGATGTTGCCCAAGGCTTCCGAGTTTTGGTAGGCTGAAGGCCTTTTTTACTTTGCAAATTACGTCGTTTTCAGGGTTGTTGCTGATCTCAAAGTGGCACGGACCGATCGAAGGACCGATGCCGGCGAGGATATTTTGCGGCTTTGCGCCGAGAGTTTCCATGGTTTTTACCACTTCAATTGCGATTTTCTTGACAGTTCCAGGCCAGCCGGAATGCGCAACTGCAATAATTTGATTTTTTGGTTCGTAAAGGACGATGGGCACGCAATCGGAAGTGCGAATCGCGATGCAAACACCTGGAAGGGTGGTTACAAGCGCGTCAACGTCAGGGATTCCTTGCCCGGAAAGGTGATATTTATGCGCGGCGACTGTCTTTTTGTCGACGATCGCGACCTTATTTCCGTGGATCTGCTTGCTGAGGATCAGGTTTTTGGGTGGAATGCCGAGGGTTTTCGCAAGGTTTGCACGATTTTGATTTGCTTTTGTGCGTTCCTCGTCGGTATCGGTCGGTGCGCTCATGGAACCGAGCGCCTTTGTGGTGGTAAAAGCTAGTGGGTTATCCCCGAATATCTTGAACTGGTAGAGCTGCATAGCCGATTATAGCACATCACCCACCCGGGGCCGCCCAAGGTCTAACCTTGAGCCGGTTTTTACTGGTGAAACTGCCGAGCTTTTTTATGGGTCGTAAATTTACTAGTGAGTGGTCAGTTGCTTATGCCGGTTTTTGCGTGGTAAATGTGGACACATGCTCATTTTAGTTATGAGTTTCCCGTTCTTTTTTGAAATGACTCGGTAGGGCTGGTTCTATGGGCTGTTTTTATCTGCTTGCGAAAGCGTTACAATGGACTATCTATCAAGAAGCTGTCCCGGGAAAGATTTTCTTGTGGTTGAGAAGTTCTGCCGAGAAAAAACAGCGATAAAGATAGGTAAATACCGCTTGCCGCAAATACTGTCAGGAAAACCGTAACTAAAACGTATGTCATCACAATATTAGCCCACGTATTCCGTGGCATTTTCGCTATCGCAAAAGAGTAAATTAACGACCCGCAAAAAACGCTGACGCAGTAGGCGGTGTTTTTTGTCTCAAGGTTAGACCTTGGGCCGCGGTGCTAGGTGAGGCAGGCGAGCAGAGCCTGCTTCGGTTGCGGCGAAGCCGCAACCGTGGTAAACTCACGTTAGTATGTCCGGACATTCCAAGTGGGCCAAAATTAAACGCGCCAAAGGCGCGTCAGATACAGCTAAAGGCAATCAGTTCGCCAAGGTTACCAAGGGGCTGGCAATCGCGGCTAAATCAGGTACCGATCCAGAGACCAACGCCAAGCTGGCGGCGGCAATAGCGCAGGCCAAAGGCCTGAATATGCCCAAAGCCACGATCGAAAGCGCGATCCGCAAAGGTTCGGGCGCGGAAGCGGGTGGAGCTTCGTATGAGGAAGTAACGCTGGAAGCCGTAGGAAAAGAAAATGTCGGAATCGTAATTGAGTGCGCGACTGACAACAAAAACCGCACGGTAGCAGAGGTCAAAAAACTGCTCGAGCGGGCAGGCTGGACTTCAGCTGCGGCAGGCGCGGTTTCCTGGCAGTTTGAGACCAAAGGGTTGGTTTTGATGCCGGTTGTGGAGGCACGTGAGGAGAAAACCGATTGGCGAAAAGAGGACGAAGCGCAGAAGCCTATCCAAAAGAGCGAACTTGACGAGTTTGAGCTGGGAATGATCGAGGTTCCGGGTGTTTTGAACATTGAGCGCGGTGACGAGTTTGTTGAGATTGAAACCGAACCGAAAGCGGTGGGGCCTGTTGCCAAGCATATCATTGACAAGCTTGGTTTCAAGGTTGAGTCGTACGAGATGATTAAAATCCCCAAAACGCCGATCGCTGTTACGCCCGAGATTCGTGCTAAAGTTAATGACGTGACAGAACTTCTCGAAGAGCACGATGATGTGCAAAACGTCTGGACCAACCTCGAGCCAGAAGCATAGCCAGCCGACATTTGCCCGAATCCTAAATTCAATATTCTGCCTTCTAGCTGCTTGCTTTTAGTTTCTTTCCTGTTCAAGTTTTGCTACACCTAGACGCACATTTCTGATGAAGGTCTTACCAGGATCGACCTTTTGTGTAATATATCCGTCGATGAGCTCGGTGTAGTACTCAGGGTAGTTTACGTATTTGTATGACTCCAGATGGCCGATCACTAGGTCGATCGTCGGATATTTGGTTTCCAGGTAGTCGATCAGTAAAATATTCGCTTGGAGCTGTGCATCGGTCAAATCCTCCTTACCGTCGACCCCGCCGATGTTTTCGATACCGATCGAGTGATAGTTCATACCGATGCACTGCCGCGCGATAAAAGTCTCGTCAAACAGCTGATAAATCGTGCCGTCGCGGTCGACTAGAAATTGAGAACCAACGTTGACTTTCCCGTTATTCTTATGAAATTCGTCGTTTACCGAGATCTCGTCCTTGGCAAAGTAGTTGTAAACCGAATTAATTGAGCCGCCGGCGGTCCAATGTACGACCACGACTTTCGGCGCGTCCATGTACACGGCTTCAAATCCGTAATGCATCTTGGTGTATTCGCGTGTCAGGTCTTTGCGTTTTTCAGTGAGCGGGATCCGTTTTTGAACGATTGTTAACTGCGGTAGCGGCGAAGATGAAAGAGAGTACTGGTCGCTAGCGGTTGCGGTTTCGGGTTCGCCCCTGGGTTGTGGCGAACCCGAAACCGCGTAATCTCCATCGGAAGCCGTTTTGTTTGAAGTGCCAAGCACGTTAGTGTCTTTGTCAGTTGCTAGCTCATATGATGGCTCAAAGTGTTGAACACCTGCCGATACTGGTGCCAAAAAGCTCAAGGCGAAGGCCGCTGCCAATGGAACGATTAGTAGATTTCGTTGCATATTAACATTCTAGCAGAAATTCTTTGAGGTTAAACCTTGAGTAGCAGGTGTTTCTGGTATAAGATTCATATATGGAAATAACTAACTCTGAAGCGAAACGTTTCTGGCGGCTGTTTACTTTGTATCGTGGAATTAACCATGAGTTTTTCGAACTAGTTCCGGAGGAGCAATACGAAACAGCGCTAACAACTTTGCATAAGTCTGATAGTGTTCAAGATAATTTAAGGCATTTAATAGAGGTAGAGGGCTGCTATCTGGCTGCAGTTGATAGAGGAGAATTGATTTTTGGGCAAGGTAAACGACCAGACTTGAAATCTGCTGTGAAAGAAGAGTTGTTAACCGAGCTTGATCTACTTGATAACAAACTTTGCAATATCCTTTCAAATCAGAAGATGTTAAATAAAAGGGTTCAAGTACGGTGGTCAAAGACCCCAGTGCCGGTTATTCGGATGCTTTGGGGGTTGAATGACCATGAAGTCCTGCACAATGGACTGAATATTGCGTTTATGGATGTGCTTGGAATAGCGCGATTCCCTAAGCTAAAAGCTACCTGGGGTTAACTATGAAGAGTGGGAAGTCAACTGTAGTTCTTGGGATAGATCCTGGGTCAAGTCTGACAGGCGTAGCTGTGGTTCGAATGTATCCGCAAAGAGGGGATATTATTGATGCTTTCGCGATTAAATGCCAAAAGGGATTGGAACTTCCTGAAAAGTTAGTTTTCCTGCACGATGGTATCGTAGATGCGGTTAAAAAGTACAAACCTGAGTTAGTCGGAATCGAATCGGTGTTTTTCTTCAAAAACCAGAAGACTGTGATGGAGGTCAGCAGTGGTAGGGGCGTGATAGTGCTTGGAATTCGCGAGATCGCCCCGAATGTTCCGATTGTGGATGTGTCGCCGCCGCAAGTAAAAATGGCGGTTTGCGGCTATGGCAAGGCAGAGAAAAAGCAGGTCTGCACAATGGTTACGCGGCTTTTTGGGCTGAAAGCAGATTTAAAGCCGGATGATGTGGCCGACGCTGCCGCCATCGCCTGGAGCGCGTATCAGCTTTCCGGGTTGAGGTCTGCCCTTGGGGTGGCCTGAAAACAAACCGTTGTGTAGAGCATATTTGAGCCGAAACCTAGAAGTCGCGATATTCGCGCGTATATCAAACATACAGTCCTTGAAAAGCTGAAAATATAGAGTTTCGGTCTAAATTGCGATAGAATCCTCCTAGAAATGAAAAAGATAATTCTAATTTCTCAACCCGAACCTGGAGTGTTGAAAAGGCTTGCTTCCGAGTTTTTCACTGATCAGCTGAAGGGAAAACTGTTTGGTTACTTGCCCTGCGAAGGGAATAGTCCCGACAATGACAAATACACGCCACTTTGGAGAGATAAAGTTGTCGAAAAAGGCGGAGAGTTCAGGTTTATCGACAATTCCAAGCCCTATGAAGACTCTGGTACTGAACGGAAGCTTGTTGAAAGCTCAGACTACCTTATGGTGCCAGGCGGAAACACGTTTCGGCTTCTTAACAATCTGAGAAAATCCGGAATCTTTGGATCGATCCGAAAGTTCTTTCAGAAGGAAGAGTGCTATTATCTGGGCATGAGTGCAGGGGCAATTATACTTGCTCCGACTATTCAGTTTTCTACTCGCTCGGAATTTTCTTTTGGGGCGGATGCAAGCAATGTGGGTCTGAAAGATCTTAGTGGACTTGGCGTAATCAACTTTGAGCCGGCAGTACACTTTAATCCAGAAGAAGATACTGAAGCGCTTGAAGCGTACAAAAAACGTTCTAAGTACGAAGTGAAACCGATTAGCAACGATGAAGTCGTGATCTTAACCCTATAAGCGTATTCTTCGAGGATCGTCAGCTCATTAACTTCATCATTAGTTCATTGATGCGGCGGCCGTTGCCTGGAGTGCGTATCAACTTTTCGGGTCGAAACTGTGAATCGCAGTTGATATTGCGCTATAATGCGGGTATAATTATTATATAATGGGAGCAGAAGACGGGATCGGCCTTAAAATAGAGGGTGGATACCAACTAACCAACTTTGAGGTGTTACAGGCACTTAATCCTTCCTCCGTTCGGGCTCTTTTTGAAGGCCTAGAGGCACATGGTATAGATAACAGGGTATTGGATAGGTTGGTCGGTGTATTAGAGCTAAATAGATGGGCTCTAGCAACTTGTTTGCCTTACTGGTTTAGAGATGCTGGATTTCATGGAATACCAATGCAAGTTATCCTTAACCAAGCCAAAATACATGCACAGGAACTCGGTGAGCGGCTTTGCATTACTACGCCAATCAGAGAAGGTAAAAATGGATTTTTATTGGTGAACTACAGACTCAATGAACCAGTTGGAACCATCTCTATGCTTGCTGTGAGTCATTCAGGTAATTCCTTAGGCATATCTCAGCAAGAGGCTTCACAAGGTAACCCGGGAAAAGTAGCGCTTGACCTTACCAACTATACTCCAGACGGAGTTTATTCTACCTGGCAGGCTTTTCTCGAACGTGGCGTTCACTTAGCGAGCTACTATCTCTCGGCAGACTCAGTGATTGAGCGGTAAACGGGAAGATAACATTCTCAAGGACCGTCAGTTCATTAACCTCAAAATTATCGGCGGAAACGAGAAGCAGCCGTAATTAGCTCATTGGTATCGTGCGTTCTAGAACCGTCTCGAGGACAGACCTCGGGGCTAGCTCGCGACCGAGCGGGCCTCGTGATATAATGCCAGTATGATTGGGTACCTGGAGGGCGAGGTTAAAAAGACGGACGGGGCGAAGGTCATAATCCTTTGCGGCGGGGTAGGGTACGAGGTTTGGTGGGCAGGCGAGCCCATGCTTCTAGGTGATAAGGCCAAGGCGTGGATCCACTACCACTGCACTGATAAGGCTGTCGCGTTGTACGGATTTGCTGATGAACGGTCGAAATCGTTGTTTGAACTTTTGATAAAAGTAAGCGGGGTAGGACCTAAATCTGCTTATTCAATTGTAGCGACTCTTGGTTACCAAACGATTACCTCCGCGATAGCATCAGAAGAAGAAAGTGTAATTTCCAGTGCGCCTGGAATCGGAAAAAAACTAGCGAAACGGGTGGTCGCGGAACTGCACGACAAAATCGGAGAAGAAGCTGGAGAGGGAGCAGTAGTGCGAAGCGGAATTTTCGTTGAGGCGGAAAAGGCGCTTTTGGATCTGGGGTACAGCAAGGATGAAGTACGGAAAGCGTTGGTAAGCGTAGAGAAGAGTGGCAAGGCAAAAGAAATCGGCGACGTGATCAAAGCGGCAATTCGAGAAGTAACAGAATAATATTTAAGTGAAAAAAGAGATATGTATAAAGAGATAGGAGATAAGAAGACTGAATCTGGAATGAAGCAAGAAGAAAGAGATGCGAAGACAGAGACTGGAGAAAATAATAAAAACGGAACCGAAGAGGAATCGGAGGTTCTGCTGAATGAGCCGATAGTTCTGAAGGCGCCGGCGGCAGAAGAAAAACCCACTGCAGACAGTCTTGCGGCGGAAGCAAAAGAAGCAAGGGAGGCAAGGGAACTGGGAACTGAAGATAGAAAACTGAAGGCAGGGGATCGAGAATTGCGCCTTGAGTCTCAACCGCAGGAATTGAAACGCGAAGGAGAGGAGAAGAAACCGTTTGGGGTGGCGCAGTTTGTGAAACTTCTAGTTTTTGGAGGGTTGTTGGTGGTGTTGGCGTATTTTCTGGGAGCAACAATGAAGTTTGTGTTTGACCAGCCGTTCTTCTTCTTTTCGCTGGGTGAAACTTGGCCGAGACTTGCGCTATTTGGCATTGCCCTTTTGGTATTCATGATCGGTGGCGGGGTCAGCATGGTGGCGTTTGAACGCAGTTTTCTAGCGTTTATCCCAGCTTGGGTTCTAGGGAGCACCGGTTTTTTCGTGGGAATAGGGGAGTATGGGACGATCGGGCTAGTGTCGGGGGCAGGTTTCGCTTTAGCTCTAGCGATTTTCTATATGTTCGTCAAGGGTGATCTCAAGGACAGTTTCAGCTTTTCCGTGCGATCCGCGTTCTCTTCGATGGGGATTTTTCTTACTATTGTTTTTCTTGCAGTAGGGGTGGGGTACTATTTAAAGGTCGATAGTGTTTTGAAAAGCCAGGAACTGTTGCCTGAAGAGGTAATGCGACCGGTTTATGATATTGAGAAGCGTGTGTTGGCCTTACAGTTGGAAGTTCCTGAAGACGAGGTGGAAGATAAGTTGCGAGAGATGGAAGCCGAAGGAGATAAAGTCTCGTTTTTGGGGCTTTTTGAGAGCGATGCAGAGCTACAAGCACAAGAGTTGTACGACTGGATGCGTGCGAAGGTGTCTGATGTAGCGGCGAGTGTAATTCCGTATGCAGCTGGAGGCCTGGCTCTGGTTTTGTTCAGTATTCTAAGCTTTCTGACGCCACTTGTAACGATAGTATCGCGCTCTGTTATCTTTGTAGTGATGGAAGCGCTGGTCGCGATACACGTTTTCAGCAAAAAGAGGGTACTTCGCGAAGCCGAAGTGCTTGAAATCTAGAAAGCGATATTTTAGGTGGATAACCTAGAACTGAATATTGAATAATGAAGATAGGGGTGCAAAAATGGATGTAAAGCTCAAACCTTTCAGCAGAAGCTTTTTCAATACTCTTTCAGGGAAGGAAGCGGTTTTAGATCCTGATCGGTTTGAGTTCACAGAATATCGCACGATTCTTGTTAATGGAGAGAAAGCTGGGGTAGTAGGAATGATTTTTCCTAAAGGAGATAGGTCATGGGGCGCTATTCAAATAGCTCTAGAGCCGAGGTTTCGGGGAAAAGGGCTACTGCAAGCTTGCGAGGATATGTTGGCAAGTGAGCTTAAAGTGTATAATCTGTATGCAACGATAGAGAAAGAGAATATACATTCTATCAACTCGCATAAAAGAGCGGGTTTCAGGATGTTATCGGAGGTTGATCTTAAAAAAATACGAAAACAAGGTTTCTTAAAAGAATCGCAAGTTCGATTATATAAACGCTTGGATAATGGTTGAAGAAGGCAAGAAAAAACCAATGAAAAAGGATTTGGCGATGGTGAATCCGGTCGTGAATCGGGAGGATGTAGAGGAGGTGGTGATCGATAAAACGCTTCGGCCGCATACGATGAAGGAAGTGATCGGTCGTGAAAAGGTTAAGGAGCGGCTCGGAATCCTTCTCGCGGCAGCAAAAAAAAGGAAAGAGCCTGTGGATCATGTGCTGTTTTACGGCCCTCCGGGCCTTGGAAAGACAATGTTTGCCAATGTAATCGCGAACGAAATTGGTCGACGGATCTATATTACATCTGGGCCGGCGATAGGGAGTAAGGGCGATCTGGCGTCACTTTTGACCGGTTTAGAAGAGATGGACGTGTTGTTTATCGATGAAATACATCGGTTACGGCGCGAGGTCGAGGAGTTCTTGTATCCTGCGCTGGAGGAGTACCGACTGGATTTAACTATTGGAAAAGGGCCTTCGGCCAAGGTTATCCGCCTCGACCTCGCGCCGTTCACGCTAATTGGGGCAACCACAAGGGTAGGGTTGCTCTCAGGGCCGCTTAGAGATCGTTTTGGCATGGTTCAACGCCTGGATTTTTATAACGAAAACGAACTAATCGAAATAGTTGAGCGCGCGGCCAAAATGCTTAAACTCAAGCTTGATCCAGCGGCCGCGCGGATTATCGCCTGCCGAAGTCGGGGAACGGCCAGAGTAGCGCTACGGCTGCTTCGTAGAGCACGTGATTATGCTGAAGTTTACGGCGAACGCGACGCGAACGAAGTAAAAAAACTGTGGGGAAAGGTCAAAAAACCAGAGAAGAAGCGCGATGCGAGAGAAAAGGATGTGGCCGTCACGGTTAAAGGATTAGAGAACCGCACCATTACCGCGGAAATCGCGCAAAAAGCCATGGATCTCGATGATATCGACGTCTTGGGCCTTGATCCACTAGGTCGTGAGATCCTAGCCGTTCTGATAAAGCACTTTAAAGGTGGTCCGGTTGGCATTGAAACGCTTGCCGCAGCAGTATCAGAAGAAGTAGACACCTTAACGGACGTTTACGAGCCTTTCCTGCTCAAATCCGGGCTACTAAAGCGCACTCCAAGGGGACGGGTGGCAACCGAGCGTGCATACAAACATCTAGGACTGCTATGATTACTCGAGATAAGAGATTAGAATATGGAGATATGAAGACTGAAGCCTCAGGGCTAAATTCAATATTCTATATTCGATATTCTAAATTATATGGGAATTAAACAGAAAATATTCATTCTAACCGCGGTGTTTACTGCGGTTCTCGCGTGGACGTTGACACTTGGCCGAAATGTGTTCTCGCCTTTCTGGATCTCAGGATTTATTGCGTTTCTAATCTATATTGGAGTATTTTGGGTGGTAAACTTCGAGGTAAACACGCTAGGTTTTATAACTGCGTTACTTCCGCCTGCATTGCTTGTGTTTTTCAGCTCGTATGTGGCGCAAAGCGGGTTTGAACTGTTTGCTCCAGGCACACGACTTTATCTTTTGCTCACCTTGCCGATCTTCTTTTTCTCAACCTATTTTTCGATGATTACAGCCAACATTATCAACACCTGGACGTTTAAACGAGTTGCTCTGGCACAGGTGGCGGCTACGGTCTTCCTTTTTCTGTCGATATTTATCTTTTATCTTGCTGCGTTTTCATTCGTGCAATTTGGAATTTTGCCACTTACTATTTTTGGAAGTGTTGGGGTGGGGGGGTACCTGGTTTTTGTGAATATGTGGTTGGCTGGCGCGTCAGTATCCGACAGTCTTAAACTTTCGGCATTTATGGCGGTGGCGGTACTGTTTTTTGGGCTGGCGCTTTTCTTCTGGCCTGTTCCGGTGGAGGTCTACGCTGCTGCGATGACATCAATATTCTTTGTGGGTACTGGTATTGCTACGCACTCCCGCAAAAAGACGCTTGATCTCTTGGTCTGGGTAGAATATGTCCTGATAATCGTGCTTCTTGTTGCTTTTATGATCGCCACCGCCCGCTGGGGTATTGGTGGAAGACTATAATGTAATGGAAGATATATTAGCTACCGAACAAAGAGTAATGCTGTCTAGAGATCTTGTAGGGACAGGTTTATTGGATGCATAGACACAACAGTTGATGAGCTGTATAATGGGTACAATCTTAATTTACTATGTATTTAGAAATGGTAGTAAGCTTTAAACCTGAGCCAGATCTGAGTTCTCAAAAACCTGGTGGCTTAGACCAAGTTGTCCAAGGTAAGAACACTCCCGTAGAAAATCCGCTTTACAAAGGACTGTTTAAAGAACCCTGGGAGTCTGAAAAGAAAGACTTGTTAAAGACAGAGCTTATCGCAATTGCCGAACCTGTCAACCCGAGTGAAGAACTGTATATTGGGAGAGAAGCAATAACGAAAATTCGTAGTGAGCTTGAAAAAAGAGGCTGCGACATGGAGCTTATTAACTTCATCGAGCAACAGTGCAGTCATGGACGATCCCGTATAGAGTTTGAGCGAGAACCGAGAAGTAGATGGCCAAAATATCGACCAGTCGACGACAAGCGCGAAATGGTTAGCTGGCGGGTAGGGAATGGTTTTGTTACAAGAACAAAACAAAAGTCACACGGTCAAGATTATGAAGATCAGGTACTTATTTTGGTAGCAAGAGCCAGCGAGGAACTTATCGCTGCAGAAAAAGTGCGCCCGATCCTTCTTTATGATAAAAAAACCGGGCTTTATATTGCTGCTGTTGAAATTACTGATGGTCGGTATGGTGGAGTTATGTGCTTAGATGATGAGAGCATAAGAAAGATGTTTTCAAGAGTCACGTCTCTCTCCTGTCCTAAAAACTTAAGTGCAAGGGGTATTGCTGCGTACCTTTATAATAAGCAGGATGATCCCAATGGTGAAACCTATATGACACTTGGCGAGTTTTCTGGTGAGCATCGTCTCGGATTGCCATGGGTAGAAACCTTTCAGGATAATTCACTATTTTTCTCAGTACCTGTTTCTCGCGGTAGTGCTGAACATGAACCGCTCGAGGTGCCCATACCCGAAGAGATGCAACCAGCGATTAAAGCCGCTCTGGTAGAGCATATTAATGGTGACGGCGATTATGGTTTTCCAGCACAGCTGGAGGTAATAGTTGCGACAGTGGCTGAATATCAGAGGGAGCATTATTCACGGCGAAGGGAACAAGAAAACGCTAAACCCACGGGCGAACCTGATACCCTGCATCAATTTTCTTAAGAATCCTGGCATACATAATACCCGTAGATCTAAGTCTTCTATTTGTCTAATTGTTGAAACATTCTAATAAGAAATAGGGAGTAGGGGAGAAGAAACCGGAGAAGCTGCCCTGCCGGGAAATCAAAAAGAAATAGATTACAGATATATCCTGTATATTTTCTTGTATAAGACACGTATTTGGCGGGCAGAGTGGATAATCGTAACATTGATGGTAAGAATGTGGATAACTCGTGTGTAAACCCTTTTCCGAGCTATTGCTTGTATTCGTCCCTGTAAGGGGGACAGTATAGATAAACGTGAAGATGGGCTCTGTTACTACCCATAACTGCTCACAACCCGCAGCAAGCGGCCATTATCCCTCTCAAGGGATATGTACGCCTATAACGCACGGTCCAGAAGTGAGTATAATCACCCTTATATTCGGTTAAGGAGCGAGATAGAGCAGGATAGTGCTTTTTTCGTTCTCTCCTCCTCCACCATGTTTAAATCTATTTTAGTCATTTATTTCTGATTAATTAAACTCATTATTTCTTATTAATTTCGTATTAATACTCCCAATACCTCTTAAGCCTGTCTCTGGACCTTGTAGCTGATTTTTGCCCTCCCCTTGACTTTTGAACCATAACTGAGTATCTTGATTATAATCCGGTATTATGGTTAATAACGCTAAATCTGCAGTAAATAACGTACACAAAGTGGTTAAAAAGGGTCTCCCCCAGACCGAAATAAGCACTCTTGTGGCACAATTGATTGAAAAAGGAGCTTCTAAGGAGGAGTTGATCCAGGCACTTCAAACAATTGCAAACAAATCAGAGCATGCAAAGGGTTCAAAGCAAAAAAATGTGGAAACACAAGTAAAGAACGTCGACAGCGACGAGGTAAGTGTAAATACTGACCTGCGAGAGGCACTAGCTTCCAAAGTTGGCTTTAAGCCCGATCAAAGCCAACGCAGTTCTGGACAAACGTCTGCAGAGGCGTCCCGACCCAGTTGGGACGGGCGAAGCGCACCCTCGGGAGAAGCCAAAGGCCAAGTTCAGGCAACTGATGACCAACCTTTAGTCGAGCTGATTACACTTCCCCACAAGGAGGACTTCCTGCTGGATCTGACCAACACCAACTATAGTAAAGAAACGGTTTATAACTACGACCGTGATCTAGCAGTATTTGAATCGTTTCTGACTGTTGGCAAAATACCGTTTGCGAATATCGATAAAAAAACGATTATGCAATATAAGGGGTTTTTGCAAACCGGAACCTACTTAGCCGAGCTCAAGAAAATCGGATGGGAGCGCCTGTTTTTGGGCGGTAAAGCGCCCAATACCGGTCGCGCTGGCAAGGGTAAGACTGGCGCGCTTGCTAGTAAGTCAATCAATAGAATGCTCTCGAGTATTCGGTCTTTTTTGCGGTTTTTGATCGACTTTGACTTGGAGCCGCGGCCTATCGCGCCTGAGGCGGTTAAACTGGTGAAACTTGAGAGAAAACGTTCGCAGGTGGCGGAACTTCCTGAGTTAATCCGGCTGGTGGAGTGCCCTACCGAGTTTGAAAAGCAAAAGTTGGTGGCGATTAGAAACCGTGCGATTCTCGAGTTATTGTTCTCCACTGGCATGAGAATTTCAGAACTGACGAAGCTGGATCGAGAGCAGGTCGATCTTTCTGCTGTCGCGGAAGCAAGAAAAGCTGAAGGAATGCTCGCAAAAAATGAAGTAAACCCAGCACCTGGGCAATCGGTTGTTCAGTCAACCAAGGTAGAACCTGATGAGTTGAACGAATCAAAAAATGTGCCGGCAGCCCAAGGCAAACTTTACGTGATGGGCAAAGGCAAAAAACAGCGATTTGTATATTTAACACCTCGGGCGCAAACTTATATCCTGGACTACCTTAAAACACGGAAAGACCCCTACCCTGCCCTATTTATTCCATATCGAGGCGGAAGGCTTGGCCGGCGTGGGCAGCGATTGTCTGTGAATTATATTCAGGCGAAGATCGCGGAATATAGGCGCAGGCTCGGCATAATTGTACCGACCTCGGCGCATAGCCTTCGGCATGGGTTTGCAACCTATTTGGCCGAACAAGGTGCGTCTCCGGCGGCGATCCAAATACTCTTGGGGCACGAATCGCTCAATACTACCGATAAATATGTGCATGCATCTGATAAGTTCGCCGCGGAGACGCACAAAAAGTTCCATCCATTGTATGATAAGAAATAGAGATCGCCCAACTTCAATAAATTTCATCTACACGTCGAGTGAAAAGCGTGCCAAGCCGATTCAAGTATGTGATGGAGACGCCTTAACAACATATCTTCACGCGAGGCAGCGTGCAGTTAGTGACGGGGAGGTACATGTAGGAAATGATTCAGTCTCTACTGTGTTTAAAACGTATGGAAGAGATAAGCCAATAGATAACAACCGATACTTTGGGGTCACCGGGGATGATGTAAATACAAGTTTTAGCACAACAGCGGATATGATTCTTGAGCAAACGTTGGATGTTGAGGCCACTTATCGAGCATTGATAAATGCTTATGGCTCGTGGATAAAAGACCTTCCTGCAATACAACAGCTAGGACAAAGAATACAGAGAGAGTTAGTTGACAAGAAAAAACATTTGTCGCAGTGATATGCTTATAATGATTAAGATTCGTTTTGCATTATTCTAATGATTGCGCGTTCTGCGAGAAAAGCAACGCAGCTAGTACTCGATACAATGTTAATTAATTCTTTTTTCTCTAATTCAGTTGGTTTACATTTATCCAAAAGAGGTAAAAGTCTAGTCTTCATATCTCTTCTATTTGTGTCTTCTTTTAAGCTTGCAATAACGGCTTTTTGAAGTTCGTTTTCTAGTTCTGATAGAAATGGCTGGATCTGGTTGAATAGACTTTCGTATTGTTGTTGTTGTTGCGGGCTAGCGTAAGAAGCTGCTATGGTTCCCAGATTGGTTAAAACACTGAGTATGGTTGTGCGTTTAGATTCTGGGATTCCCAATGCCAATAACAATGTCTGTTGATCGGTGTTATTGATTATCGCTCTGGTTACGCTTTCTAATCTCCGCATCGCTTCAGCTTGAAATAGGTGACTATCTTGTTTTCCGAGTGCATATAAAAATGGTTCGTCTGAGGACGAGACTTTTGCTAGTATGTTGATGCCATTACTAACGTCATTTATCATAGACGGTTGAGCAAAAGGCTGTTTACAAGTGAACAATGCAATAGCCTGTTGCAGTCTTTCTTCTTGTTGGGTTTTGTCGAAGGCCAAGAAACCTGATTTTGCGAGTGAATAGTCGTGAACGTTGAGCAAACCAAGCACAGGCCTATCGGCATCCCCATCAGCATTTTGTATCACATAGTAATAATTACTGTATGCAGTAATAAGTGGGGGTTTTTTAACAGGGCAAAGTCTAACATCAAAGAATCTTTTTCTGAACCCAGAAACACGCAGGAGTGGTGTACCATCTAGTGTACAGGTGACAAGTTCTGCGATTTCTGAGGCTGGAATACGTAGTGGGTCAGTTTGACCTTCGATTGTGATCGATATACCGGTTTCAGTTAAGACACAAGAATCAATTGGTTGGTAGGATGTATTTGATGTGGGGCTAATACCTCCAATGACAGTCGTATTTGCGCTTCTATCTGGTTCTTGCGAACGGAGACTTTCAGGAACATTCTCTAAAACAGCTTTCATGTTTATTGGTGATTTCACTTTTGAGTATCCTGCCAATACAGGTAAATCTGTAACAGTTTCAGGTGTTTGTGGAAGGTCTGGCTGCTGGGGTTTCACCTTTGATATTTAATCTAATAAAATTAACATCTAGTTAGAATAACATAGTGCGAGGAGCGTTGCACGCTCCTCGCACTTAATTTCTTATTGACTCCTTAACCTACGCTTTCTTTGGTCGTATTACGAACCAAAGCGCCATAGGCAATATAACCGTAATCAATGCAATTATCCACATCCAGCTACAATATTGAGATGGTGTCCACCAAGTGTGCATCAGCTTGTCTAGCAAGAATGCCACTAATCCAATGACCACCGGTATCGCGAATCGCCACTTTTGATCTTCCAGCTTCTCGCGACTAACTGCAACAAAACCAATGTTCAGGACAAGCGCTACGATTCCAAGCAACCACCACCAGAAACATACTCGATTCTCTGCTGTTTTGTTGTCGGTGTCCCCCTTAACACTACCATCATTTTCGTCTTCATCACCTTTCACCTCACCAACTTTAATACTTGATGTGGATTCGCTGGTTTTACCTTGACTATCAGTTACTTTAACTGTACAGGTAAACTCTCCTGCTGTGGCGTTCTTAAATGTCAGTGTACCGTCTGTTCCAGTCAAACCATTTGTACATGTCCATGCGTATGTGTATGGCCCTACTCCGCCTGTCGCATTTGCAGTCAAAATAACCTCTTCATCAGTTGTAATCTCAGGGTTTTCTGGAGTGACTGTTACTGCAAGTACTACTTCTTCATCATTTCCAGTGCCACCATCTTGCTCATCATCTTCTGGAGGTTCAGTTATGGCACCTTGTACAGCACCTACTCTTACGATAGTTTGTGCGCTGGCAGTGTCACCGTCTGTATCCTTTACTGTAATTGAACAGGTGAATTGGCCAGTTGTGCTGTTCGTGAAATTGATAGTTGATCCTGTACCCGTCAAACCGTTCGTACAGCTCCAAGAATATGTATAACCTGGGTTACCGCCGTTTACGCTAGCTGATAATACTACACTTTGTGCAGTAGTGATTTCAGGATTTGTAGGTGTTATTGTTACTGTTGGAACTAAGTTCTTAATAGTTACAACAACAGTCTTGATGTTTTCAGCAGTTGTGCATTCACCTTCACTATAGAATGGATCATATGGCTCTGTCTGTGGCGCTTCACAAGCGCGTACCGCAACAGTATATGATTTGGTACCTGTGACATAGCCATATAGGTGATTAAACGCAACGTCGGCTGTTGGAGGTTCGTTATATGCTCCGATTACCTCGTCTGTGTTAAATGTAGTTCCATCATAGTCATAATCTACTTCTATCGTCCAAGGGGCATCATCGTGTACAAGTTCTGCCAATCTATTGACCTCTTTTAGGCTGATATTCATTTTGGTTAATATTGGGTCAATAGTCGAGGACATGTGATTTGTGCTTGGATCCGAGAACGATGTTTCAAAGTTGGCATAAGCCCCTTCGTTGATCGTTTGATCGCTACTCAAGGTAACTAATGGCGCAACATTATTGATTGTAATTGTGAAACTACATTGATCAGCTTCTGGTGTATCTAGATTACAGTCGCTATAGTTGCCTGCTTTGTCTGCAATCTGGTAGTCGAACGTAAACTTGCCTTCTGGAAGGATCATAGTATCAGCGATCACGTCGATTGTTGAGAAGTCGATTGGGTCGCCTGTGTAATATTCGTAGAGCTGATTTAGTGTTCCGCCTTTGCCACAACCATCAAAGCCACATCCGGCTTCACTTATGTCATCACCTATCTTTGGGCTTTGGTAAAGGATCACCGAGTTTGTACCGTAGTTGTCGATATAGGAAACGGTAACAAATGCTCTGTCTAAGTTACCTTCGGTGTCCCACATTCCAAGACCGTTAAGAAGATCAAGGTTAACAGTTTGTCCTTCATCAAGTATTTGATCTTTGATGGTCGAAATTATTGGCGCCTTGACATCGTGATTTCCGAACTGTACACCCTTTCGGTATTCACCCTGGGAAAGAGTGATATTAAAACACTTATCAGCAATGCCACTCTCGTCACCAGCATATTGAATCCATGGTTGTCTGTTTGGCCGGGTTTGTTCCCAACCTGTTCGTGCTTCTTCGCAGACATAATACGTGCCTGCCTCCAGGTCTATGAATCGATATTGGCCATCAGTTACTTTACCAGCTGGTGTTGTATCATCACCCGTTGTCATGCTATCAATTTGTTGCCAACGAGTGTTGTACAAATAGATATTCCATCCGTCAATATAACTATCAGCCCCTGTGTTCACATCGTTTCTTCCGTTGTCGTCGTTATCGCTGAACTTTCGTCCCTGGATTACGCTTTCTTGTTCAAACGCAACTGCGTCAGCGATTGCGAACGTCCCAGATGTTGCCGAGAGTGTTACACTCGCTTTTGCGTTGAAGAAATAGGTACCGATTGATACCCATTCTGGCCCATATACGCTATATGTTGGTTGAGCTGTGAAACAAGACTGATCTATTGCGATTGGCTCAGAATTCAATTTAGTTTTTCCTGAATAAACATCATAATTGACAATTGGCCTGCTAGGATCACAGATGGCTGTGACAAAGACCTCATATGCGCCACTAAGTGTGCTGTTTGTCTTCCATGTATAAGTCTGACCGTTTACGGCATAAGTTGAGTGACTATCTCCACCGACTGCGTTCTGTAGTACTAGATCTGCATAGTTTGGGTCGCCATAGAATACGCTATAGTTGAACCACTCACCTGTGTGAGAAACGTTTCCATTGCTGTTGAAATCATCAGTCCATGCATTATCGTCAATTACCAGATCAAAAGTTTCAGCATATTTCATCGCAGCAGGGGTGGTTAAGCGTGGTGACTCATTACCTGCCGCGTCTAAAGCAGTGACTTCATAGGTGTGCGCACCGGAAATGTTATTGGTCCATGTTAGATATGTCCCGAGGCTAACGGCAACATTTGCTACAGGGGCTAAACCACTGTCGCGATAGATATTATAGCTTACAGCATCAACAATAGGTTTCCATGCAACTAATATCTGTGAGCTATCCTCTTCAACCCAGAACAATGGTTGGTCTGGTGGTGTTTTGTCTACAACGAAAGGATAAACAAGTTCACGGTAGTCTGAAAATGCGGGTGCGTTTCCGTTAATATCAACACATGGAGTTGCAACTGTACCACAGTAGGCGGCTCCCTCCTGATAATTCAGTGGAAAGTCAAATCCAGGACCTTGCCTATATGAGTAGTCGTTAACAAAAACAACTATCCAGTATATTCCATCTGTGAGTGGCAAGCTAGAAAGGTCAAGGTTTACATCTAAAGGAAGCGGAGCTCCAGTACCATTCGGAATTGGTGAATGTACGCCATATCGTGCACCTGGTACATAGTTACCAGCAGAATCTAGAATAGCATAGAAAAGTCGGCTAGTCCCAGAACCTGTGTCAACAAGAGTTGGGTCGTATACTGTGCCGACTAAGCGCAGGCTATCCCCTGAGGTGTATTGATTGGCAACAACTGTTTTGTTAAGAGTCAGCTCTGGCATGTAGTTGTCAATTTTTACGTCTATTGGGACAATTGTAGTGTTTCCGAGAATATCTGTAACAACTGCCTGTAGCGCTGTGTCCATATTGTAACCAGCAAGATCTGGCCAGTTGTTAAGTGGGTCGGCGGATGTACGCCAGAACGCTGTGTTGTAATCACCACTGCCTAAGTCAACTGTAGGGTTAATTGTGTATACGGTTGAAGAGCGTTTATCGATAAACTGAAAAGAGACTGATGCAACCCCGCTAACATCCTCTGCGTGGATTTGCAAGGTTTTTGCGTTCTGGTGGTTTGAAAAGCACCTATTACCTGTCTCTGTTGTGCAGTCTAACGCTCCAGTGCCAGTAGGCTCTGTCCAGGTTGCAGTAGGTGCGGTAATATCATAAGTTACACCCAACACGTATGCTGTGTCTTCTAAATTACCAACGGCATCTGTCGCTTTAGCCATTAGGTTATATGTCCCTTCAGCAGTTGGTGTCCATGAGTAGCTCCAGTCAAACTGTGGTGATGCTGGCTCTGTGTCCTCTGTGATTCTAGCGATTAGTGTTGTCTCTAATGGATCGTTTGTATAATAGTATAGGTTAACCTCAGTTACTTTAGTTAAGCCGTCTGTTGAATAACCGCTTAATGGAATAGCTGTATTCCAGTATGAACCTTTAGCTGGTGAAGTAAAGAATGATGTAGGCACACCGCTATCAATAGTACGTGTAACAGTGATTGCGTTGCTCCAGTGACCATCTAGTATAATGCTGTCCTGTGCCCTCATCTGGAAGTTGTATTTGGTTCCATCGGCAAGATCAAGCAATGCTACCTGACAACCACCTGTCTTTCCACCAGGACTTGGTGTCCAGGTGGCTTCACTCCATTCTGGGTAGTCACGACCATCTGCTACTCGATATCGAAATTGGCATGATGTTATAGGCGATGCATCATCAGTGAAAACCGCAAATATATGTGGTGCAGCCGATGTGTATTTACTAAGGTAATCAGGTTCGATCTTGATGATATTTGCATAAGGTTTGTCAGCATCTGCAATCCTTGTAATTGGTTTGCCTATCCCGATTTCACCGGTAAGGTTGCTAACTCTAATATTGATTGAAAGTGGTGTGTTATCTGCGATCCCGATAATTGCTGCCTGGCATGAGCGGATTGTTGGTCTATATTCTGCCTTTTCCCATGTTTCTGTCCCGTCGCCCACGTAGTTCAGTGTGTATTCACAGGAGTCTGTGTCGATATCCGGATCCGAAACTACAGCCCTAATTGAGAAACCACTGGCGCCATTTGCTCTTACGTATGGATCAAAATCGGCGGTAGTAGGGATTATAGTAATTGGCCCAACTTCTGGACTAGCAGTTATTGCAGGTTCAGTCGGTTCTTCCACCAAAACAACTTCTTCTGCTGGAGCCGTGGTATCTTCTGTTGGTTGAACTGGCGTTTCCTCTGCTGCCGGTTCTGTTATGGTTGTTTCGGTGACTGGAGGTGTTTCTTCGCCTTGAGCGAATGCGTTCTGAATGGTTGGAATAAAAGTGAAGAAATAGTTTGCGGCCATAAAGATGGCAAGTGCGACAGATGTTACATGTCGGGTCTTCTTGCTGAACCGCTTGTTTGGAAAGGTGACTCTCATTTGGTTAAAGATTTAATTAAAAGTTAATAAATACTCTTATAGACACATATTATATATCAAAACGGTTTGGGAAAGCAATAGTAACAACAAAAGGCTAGTCGGTATTTAGTACTATTGTATACACTTGAGGACGCGCAAAAAGTCTGATTGGTGGGTAAGTACTAACCCCAATGCCGTTTGAAATAACAACAGTAGTATGTTCAAACTTCTTAACTCCAGTGAGGTACTTGCTTCCATAGCCTGAAGGTACGACAGGAGCCCAGAGACCAAAAAATGAAATATGTCCGCCATGGTTATGTCCTGAAAGTACAAGGTCTATTTTGTCGTCGTTGATTCGCTCTGCAATGTCAGGGTTGTGAGAAACCAGTATAACAAAGTCATCTTCTATAACGTCGTTTGTGGTTGTTCTGATGTCCTGGTTGCCTTCCCATGAGTCCCCTACTCCACCAAGTTTAATTTGTGAACTACTCTCCTGCCCTTGAAGCTCGATCCAATAGCTTTTATTTTCAAGCGAAACGATTCCTGCGTTTTGCATAGCCTGTCTAGCTGTGTCGATTCCGTCCCAATGATCATGGTTGCCAAACACGCCATAAACCCCATAAGTTGCATGGAGGCTTGATAACGCTTCAAAGCAAGGTTCAATGTATTTCTCTCCATCAAATGTGTAGTCTCCGCCAAGAATAACCAGGTCAGGTTCCATTGTGTTGATTTTGGCAACAAGTGTTTCAATCCGTTCTATTGGGAAGACCTTACTGTTGTGGATATCGGTAACAAAAACGATCCTGAAATCGTCGAATGGCGATGGGATATCAGTGTCTGTCAGTTCGACGGTTTTGTACTCTAACCAATATGGTTCGATAAATAGGCCATAACTGAGAAGGAGCAATAACCCGACTGGTATGGCAATCAGCAGGCTAAGAATGAATTTTCTTTTCTTTATGCTCATGCGTTTTGAAGATACTCGGCTGCGGCGAGCGCCGCG
>Ga0209668_10000019_pt1 | contig 70044 bp, 65 predicted proteins | sample FrelakmetPLP11PL_FD_187150 | JGI IMG/M metagenome (GOLD analysis project Ga0209668, IMG submission 187150) | Freshwater lake sediment microbial communities from the University of Notre Dame, USA, for methane emissions studies - PLP11 PL (SPAdes)... | ecosystem: Environmental > Aquatic >...
CAACTGAGTTTACAGCACTGATCGATGCAAGAGAATCCACTGCTAAAAACTGATAGATACCAACTAACTGTTGGTGTTTTTGCGATTATCCTTGACGATACAAAGAAGGTCTATCGTGCTTTAAAAACAAACCGGTAAATCCACAATCGAATTGATTAAAGAAGGGAAACTATTGTTCTTTGGTTTTTTGGGTGGCTCGGGATATAATAGGCTAGAATGTCTAAACCACAGAAAGACCAGATTCTTCTTATCGACTCGCATGCGCTCGTACACAGGGCATATCATGCGTTTCCGCCGTTGACTACGAGCAAAAAGGAGCTTGTCAATGCGGTTTATGGCTTTAGCGTGATGCTTCTAGGCGCCATCAAGAAGTTTGGGCCAGAGTATATCGTGTGCGCATTCGATGAAAAAGGTCCTACACTAAGAGAAAAGAAGTTTGTTGGCTACAAGGCGCAACGTCCGAAGACTGATGAGGAACTTGTGAATCAGTTGGGTCGCGTGCACGAGGTTGTAGATGCTCTGAATATTCCTTCATTTTCGATGCAAGGCTATGAAGCTGATGACATTATCGGTACTTTGGTTCAGCAGTATCTAGAGGGTAAATATGGGCGGAATAACCTAGAGGTGATAATCGTCACCGGCGATAAGGATCTGCTACAGCTTTTGGCTAAAGACGTGCATGTAGCGCTGCCTGGCCGAGGGTTCTCAGATGCTAAGCTCTGGAAAACTGAAGATTTTGAGGCCGAATACGGCTTCACGCCAGATCATTTCATCGACTTTAAAGGACTAAAGGGTGATCCTTCGGATAATATTCCTGGGGTAAAGGGTATTGGTGACAAGTCAGGGATGGAACTAGTGAAGGAGTTTGGCACTGTGGAAAACATTTTAAAGAATATGGCCAAGGTTCCAGGTAAGTACAAGAAGAAGTTTGAGGGGCAGGAGGAGATGGCTAAGCTAAGCAAAGACCTGGCAACTATAGTACGTGATGTGCCAATCAAACTTGACTTGGAAAGTTGCAGAGTCAGGTCATATGATCGGAGCAAGGCAGCAACACTATTCAAGGAGCTTGAGTTCTCAAGTCTAATCAACAAGTTACCAGACGCGGATACCCCCAGGGGTATGCCAAAAAGGAATGGTGGAGTGAGGGCTACGGCGGATAAGGAGCAGCCGGAAAAGCCGAGGCAGGGCGCTCTGCTAGAGAAACATGTCAAAACAGTCGATGATATGGAATATTCTGTTATCGAAAATGAAGAACAGCTGGTAAAAATGCTGGAAGAGATTAAGAATGCGAAGGAAATTGTTATTGATGCAGAAAGCGATAAACTAGATGTTCTTAAGGCCAAACTGGTAGGTTTTTCGATTAGTATCGGTAAAAAATGCTGGTATGTTGTAGTTAGGACTGAGGATATGCCGGGCAAGTTCATTGATTTTGGGAAAAAACGATACGGACGGTCTTTGAACGAGTTAATTAAGCGGATCGAAGATCCAGAAATAAAGAAAACAGGTCACAACTTGAAATTTGATAAGCATGTATTTCTAAACGAAGGGATAGTAATGCGTGGGCTGTGGTTTGATACTATGATCGCAGGCTACCTGATGAATACCGGAAACCAGAGTTTGGGGCTAAAAAGCCTGGCGTTTAACAAACTTGGGATAGAGATGAGCTCGTTTGAGGAGTTGTTTACCGGTAAACCAGACCTCTACTCGGAAAAGCTCGATGTAATTGGGAAATATTGCTGCATGGATAGCCGTGTTGCGGGAATCTTGCGGGAAAAGTATGGAAAGGAGATGGAAAAGATCGAGAGCGAGACGGAGCTGGAAGATGGCCTTTTGCCGAACAAAAAAGGCAAATGGTCACTTTTCCATAACATGGAAATGCCTTTGGTTGATGTGTTGCTGGGGATGGAGCGAGCTGGCATTGTGGTTAACGTGAAAAAACTGAAGAAGTTGGACGTACAATTTGAAAGGGAAATCGCGAAGGTATTGAAGAAAATCTACGAGGCGATTGGACATGAGTTTAATCCAGGCTCATCTAGCCAGGTAGCTGAGGTGCTGTTTACGGAGTTGAAGCTTCCGTTCAAGCGCAAGATAAAAACGGGGTTTTCGACGGATGACTCGGTACTTCGCAAGTTGACTAATGCACATCCGGTGGTACCTTTGATCCGGGAGTATCGCGAGATTACCAAGTTACATTCGACGTATGTTCAGGGATTGTTGAAACTGATCGATAAGAAGACGGGGCGGGTGTATACCTCGTTCAATCAAACCGTGACCACGACTGGCCGGTTAAGCTCTAGTAATCCGAATCTTCAGAATATACCGATAAAAACTGAGATTGGGAATGAGATCCGCCGGTGTTTTGAGGCGAAGAAGGGCTTTGCGCTGGTGTCACTTGACTATTCTCAGATCGAACTTCGTGTAATGGCGCATATAAGCGGTGATCCAGAGCTTATTTCAGTGTTTAAAAAAGGTCAAGATGTTCATAAGGCTGCCGCGTCGGTGATATTCGATATTCCGCTCGAAAAGGTCAGTAAAGAGCAGAGAAGAATCGGTAAAACCGTGAACTTTGCGGTGATGTATGGGATGACCGAATATGGTCTATCGGATATGCTTGGGATAACAGGAAATGAAGCGCGTGCGTATATCGAGAAGTTTTTCGATAGATACAAGAAGATTCGCGAATATTTTGCAGGTGTAACTGAACGGATGAAGACGCGCGGATATGTAGAGACATTGTTCGGTCGTCGCCGCTATTTTACATACCGGGAGGGGTATCATAAATCCCAAGGTCTAATTCGTGAAGCCAACAACGCGCCCCTCCAGGGGACGGCGGCCGACATCATGAAGCTGGCGATGCTTGAGGCCGATAAGTTGCTTTCGGAGTTTGGGTTCGAGGCTCGGATGCTGCTTCAGGTACACGATGAGCTGGTGTTTGAGGTAGTACTTCAGAAAAAAGCCAAGAAGTTGTTGCTGGCCAAACTTTATTCTGACAAGAACCTTCAGGCATTTATTCCAAAGATGATGGAAACTATGGAGCATGTGGTTAAGTTGAAAGTTCCAATCGACGTGGACGCCGAGGTCGGCTACAACTGGGCTGACGGCATCGAGGTCGAGAAGGACAAAACTGAAGAATGAAGGATGAATTAAATGGAGTAAAAAATGTTGATTTACCGGTGCCGGAAAATAAAACCGGATATGACCGAGATTTGGCTAGATCATGGGTAGAAAGAGATCCAGATGCTCGCTTTCGGATGTTGAAAAGAAAGATAGTCGAAAATGTTCACCTGGTGGATTTCCCTGATTTTAGACAAGCTGTCGAAACTGTAGCTACAAGAGCAAACGAAACGATTGGCCAATCTCCATATGCGGTTCTTTTCGATTACAAAGATCACGCATCCCGCTTGTGGGTGTACCGATTGGCTGAAGCACAGCTACAAACAAAGCCTACTGCTGAAACATATATTTCGGGTAAAACTGAACCGCAGTTTGATTTTCCAGTGTTTAAACCTTTATACGATCAAGGGGTGCGAGATTTTGTAGTGTTTGACGATGCTGCTTATAGTGGGGAGCAAATAATAAATAGCACGATAGTCCCCTTGTTGAAGTTCTTCGAAAAATACGACAAAAAAGGAGAATGTAGAATTGTATTGGCGGTACCCTATGTAACTAATACGTTTCTTGCTAGTGTAAGGTCGTTGGTTGATGGTAAAAAGTTGGTACTTCTGTATCGGGAAGTAATGCCAGAGTTAGGCGAGATTTTAACACCTGCGGACTGGGACTTGACTAAGGAGAGAGAGGGTCGGCTAGATGCTCAGTCTCAAGATAAAACAAGTCCTCTAGCGATAACTGTTGAAGAGGATGTCCTTACCGGTGCAACGCTTACCTGGTTTTCTCACAAAGTGGCTGATTCGCACTCTTTCCCGTCTGCAGTTCGTCGAGCATTGAAACTTGGGACAACAACCCCTTACAAAAAACAGGACACGAACTATTTCCGACAGGAAGAACAGTTTTTTCGAACATTTTATACCGAGCTTCAGAAAAGGCGACAAGCGTATAGGCAAGGTAGTGCAATCTAGTTCTGCGGGAAAGTTGCGGGAATTGATTTCTTCCAAGGAGAGATGTATCATCAGTCAAGTTATTTAACCTTTTCAAATAATGGCAAAACAACAAGGCGCAGTAGCGCAACCTGCGCAAGCGCCACAGGCAGTAGCTCCGGCAACACCGGCAGCCTCCGCACCTGTAGCTGCGGCTCCAGTAGCTCCAGCCCAGGCTGCTCCAGTCGCGGTAACACCGATGACCTCAGCAGACGTAGAGTTTAGTTCACTAATGAGCACGTTTAGAATCTTCGTGATTCTTTCGATCGTCCTGGACTTCTTCTTTATCTTTACGATCCTTTCGTTTGTTAAGAAAGGTGAATTGAAGGCCAAAGCACCGTATGTCTCGCCGCAACTGCAATCGGAATTTAGTACTTGGGGGAAGATACTGATCATTGGACTTGTCGTTAGAATCGTGTTGGCGGTGGGTTGTACATGCTTGCAAATATTTGGGGCATTTGCGTTCTTGCCGTTTGCGGACTGGTCAACATACACGACATATTAGTACTCGGGTGGCACGGCTCGGCTGGTCAAGTTGGGTAGTATGCTGTTGAGGATAGCGCAGATGTTATGTCATAGTTTAAGCTAAACCGGTGTGTTTATACCGAAGTTGACGATCACAAATACTCTGCTGAAGCGGATTGCGCGGATCGATGCCGCGCAAGAGGTTATTCTTAATGCTCCGCTGGTACCTGCTTGGGAGCGGAAATTCCAACAGGAGGCCGTGAATCGATCCGCGCATCATTCGACCAAGATAGAAGGTAATGAACTTTCGATGAAAGACGTTGAAAAGGTTCTAACTGGCGGTAGAATTCAAACCAGGCGTATCCGCGATATTCAAGAAGTTATTAACTATAGAAACGCGATACAGTATATTTCAGAGCATTTTTCTGAGGCCGAGCGCAAGATGGTAACCGAAGGGAACCTCAAAGGTGTGCATAAAGCTTTGACTGTAGATATTCTGCCAGAAAATTGGCGAGGCCGTTACCGTGATAAAAAGGCGATGGAGGTGGACGTTGTAAGTGGCAAAACTGTTTTTGAGGCTATGTCTCCTGCGAAACTTGAAAAGGCGCTTCACGGCTTTTTCTTTTGGTACAATAGCCGTGAAGGGAAAGAATGGCATCCGGTGATCAGAGCTGGTATCTTGCATTATCAAATTACATACATCCATCCATTTGTGGAGGCCAATGGCCGAACCGCTCGGACGATGGCAACCCTTTCGCTTTACAACGATGGTTATGATATTAAACGCTTCTTCTCGCTTGACGAATACTATGATCAAGATATCGAGCAGTACTATCGTTTCCTACAGACCGCAGATAAAACTGGTGATGTCACAGAGTGGCTCGAGTATTTTTCAGATGGGTTGGGAGAGGAGCTGAATCGAATTAAAGAGCGTATTGTTGCGCTAAGCCGCGATCGGGCTTTCAAAGATAGGGTAGGGGGTCAGATCGCACTTTCCGAGCGACAGATCGATATAATCAAGTTTGTTGAAAAGGTTGGATACTTCCAGAACAAGGACTTCAAGGCGCTCTATCCTGATCTGTCTGACGACACGATCCTTCGTGAGCTCAAGCCTTTGATCGAAAAGAAGCTAATTAAAAAGCAAGGCAAAACCCGCGGTGCAAGGTATGTTTTGACCTAGTCGTTAATATCGAGGTAGCAGGCTCAACGCTTTCCTGTTCATAAGGCAGTGTTGTCCGTTTTTTGTGCTGAGCGCTTTGGAGCCGTGGTCTCACATTAGAATAATAATGTTGGCAAAAAGAGACAGGAAGCACTGATACCCCGTTGTCTTATATCTGGTGCAGTAGTAAAGTAGTTCCTCGGAACTACTTTGGGGCAACTTTTAGTCACCAGGTAGTCTTTTAGAACGACTTTTGTACTGCTCTTCAAGGCAGGGGTTCCCTGTCTCATATGTGTCGCAGTAGATGACTTCCTTCTGAACAGAAGTCTTGTTATTTCCGAAATTTGCTGGTAACATCCCAAACAGAACAATTTAGCTAGTTGTTATAAGAATGAAAGAAAACGTTATTGAAGGTAGTTCTTCAGTTCAACACAGTGAGCATGCAGTGCATCAAGCACAGTCTGTTCCAGTTCATCCAGGTGTTTCTACGCAAAGCGACTCCTCGCTTGGTTTAAGCTCAAATGTTGGCGTGCTGTTAGTTTGGTTATGGTGGATATTGGCGCTTGTTTTTGCGATTGCTGAAAAACGCGACCGCAGAATAAGAACACAGGCTATTCAGGCACTTATTTTTGAAGGTATCGTTTATGTAATAAGCATGATTGCTGGTATTGGCTTTTCTCTGGTCTCTGTTGTTTTGGGAATAACTGCTGATGCTTCGGCCAGCTCTGGCAGCATGAGTGATCCGATCTGGATAGTATTCCTGCTTGTTATGTGCTGTTACATGCTTTTTGTATTTCTCTTTTGTCTTGGGATTCCAGTGGTAGGTATAATAATGGGGCTCTCGGGTAAAGAACTGAAGCTTCCGTTTGTTTACAAATGGGCTGAGAATATAGTAGAAAAGTGGTCGAACTAAAGCGACTACCAAGTTGCTTGACTACTCAAGTGGTTTGCGCTAACCTTTAGATGTTAGAACTTATTTAGAAAAGGGATTACTATGGCAGCAGTCTCACAAAGTCAACAGCCAGCGCCGGCTCCAACTCAGCCAGCAGGCAACTCTGGAACTGGACTTGATCCAAAAGTAGCAATTCTGCTTTGCTGGATTTTTAGTCCACTCTCGAGTATTATTTTCATTGCCACGGAAAAGAACGACAAGCGAATCAAGTTTCATGCATGGCAGTCGCTTTTCTACGTGATTGCAGCGATCGTGGTTTCAGTGGCTCTAGCGATAATTTCGGCTATACTGACTGCGATTGTTCCTGCGATGTTCTGTATCACAACTCCGTTATACAGCATTCTTGGTCTAGCTTTCTTCATTGTTCCTATCGTTGCTATTGTCAAAGCGTACAATGGCGAGGACTGGAAGTTGCCAATGATTGGCGACATGGCTGACAAACAGGCGAATAAATAGTATGTTTGTTGAAAAGTGAAGGTCTAAGGGGAGCCCCGATCTACTCGGGGTTCTTCTTTTTGTTTGGTCTTGCCCCTTTAACTCTTGTCCGTAATCGATTAATATCCGGTTGTAGATTAAATAATCGTTGTGAACATGGATTTAGCCTGGCAGTTCCAATACGATCTCCCGCAAAACTGGACAACCTATCTTTTCGGTTTAGTTGAGCTCGAAAGCTTTAGGTACTATCCGTTGGTACTTGGAGTTCTTGGATTGATTTTTCTTATTTCAGTAGCGGTTTTAATACTCGCTCGCATAAAACGAAACAATCGACCGCTTTCAAAGTTTCTAAAGCTGATAGGAAAGGTAGTGTTTGCTGAAGTGCTAGTTGGTGCATTTCTAGTTTTCTCCCGCTGGCAGACGTTGGGCTTCATGGCAATGCGATTTTTCCTGTTGTTGTGGCTTCTTTCGTTACCAATTGTCGCGTCAGTTCTATTTTTCGTGTTTCTGCGAAAGTTCCGCGGTAAAGTCCACGAAGCCAAAGAAAAAGTATCACTTTCCAAATATATGCCAACAAAGAAGAGATAGTGCGGTTATTTACATGCCGTAATACTCCGTAGCTTGCTACGGGGATATAAGGCACATAAAAACACGAGTGAAACTCCTATTAAACAAATACGAGGGAGCCTGCGAAGGAGTATTTTATTTCACGTAAATAACTCTGTTTTTCCCTTTAAAGTTTAGTTCATAGAGCTTGGGCATAAAGCCCTGTTTCTTGGCATACTCTACTAAAGAATCGAACCAATCATGACCTGGCGCTTTTACAACTGGTTCTCCGGCAACAGGGAATCAGCATGAAGCGCTTATCGTACAGCTTACATGCGTCGATAATTGCCATATTACACCCGTGAGCGTGTAGGCCGACTAAAAGGTCAAAGTCCTTACCCATGTTTTCCCTGAATGGTTCAGAAACTCTAGGGACTTCTTTATCTACTGGAATTCGGATGCGTTTTTTCTCAAGATCAGTATATTTTAGTGGCAGCTTGTTTTAATGGATCAATTACTGTTGCTCTCCACCCGCTATTAATAAGTATATATGCGAGTAATCCTTTACCACCTCCGATATCCGCCACGTTGCATGGTTTGTAGTTTTCTAGCAAGAATCTATGTAGAAGTTGCGTCCTGAATTTCTTCATTTTTCTTCTTTCTACTTGTTTAGTTTTCATACAAATAGAATTATAGCGCATATCTGGGCAGAACTGTTAGCGGATGTCTGGTCTCTGATCCGCGATAGGCATTTCATAAGTGCAGCTGAACGCCGATATTTATTCTCTGCTGGAGTATTGGATTTAGCTTCTGAGGTGGTGTATACTAAAATAATACATTATTTCGGCGGCAATGAAGATGAACGAAGCAAATACTGGTTCTTTAGAGAGAAGAGTGTTTCCTTTAATTACCAGAGGGAAAATATGTCCAAAGGTTCCTTTAGACGATATTCAAGGGTTCTGCGCTCGGGCTGGCTATATAGTAGAACTGGCCGAGGAGCCGCAATCTCGATGGGCCATTAGAGCAACTACGGATAGCGAGAGTGGCAACTTTGTATACTGGGACAGTGACGGCAGAATTTGCAGAAGAGAAGTATTCATGGCGCTGAAGGGTAAGTGGCTCTGGCACGTAGGGGCGGCTCATGACATAGATTATGATCCTGATGGCCGAGTAGTTGGGATTCAGGAATATGTAAGGCGAGCAGGGAAAACGGAGCTTGAGCCCCTATAGATCGTCTGTTGCAACTGTACTTCACTTGCCATCTTTTGGTATAATCTAGAAGGTAAAACTGTTAGCAAAACTCGCTAGGTAAAAACTAGTCGGAAGGTCTGAATTGCTTCAGAAGCGCCGATCTAAGTTTATCAGCCTTTTCTTGACAACGCGTAAGCATTAATGTATATTCTGTCCGTTCCGACTAAGTTGGGACGAGAAGCACTTTACAATTCGATATCGATATGGTTAAGGTTATTGAGAGGTAGTAAGGATCCTCGTTAGTTTCTATAGTGTTGGCTTATAACGTCAAGCCAACACGTCATTCGTCTCGAAATTACTCTCGTTTTTACTGCGATATTTATATTGCAGTAGTGACGGGAAGATATGATAAAGACTACGGTCTTTATCTTTGTTGAGAGTTTGATCCTGGCTCAGGGTAAACGTTGGCGGCGTGCTTAAGGTATGCAAGTCTATCCCCGCTTAGCGGGGAGGCGAACGGGTGAGTAATACATAGGTAATCTGCTCTTAACACAGGGATAACTGGCCGAAAGGCCCGACAATACCTGATGGCCCCTCCGGAGCCGCAAGGCGAAGGTGGGTAAAGCTATTTCCGCAAGGGATGTGCAGTTAAGAAAGAGCCTGTGGCCTATCAGCTTGTTGGTGGGGTAATAGCCTACCAAGGCAATGACGGGTAGCTGGCCTCAGAGGGTGGTCAGCCACACTGGGACTGAGACACGGCCCAGACACCTACGGGTGGCAGCAACTAGGAATATTGCACAATGGGCGAAAGCCTGATGCAGCGACGCCGCGTGGAGGATGAAGGCTTTAGGGTTGTAAACTCCTTTTGCTTCGGATAAAACATGATAGTACGAAGCGAATAAGTGCTTGCCAACTACGTGCCAGAAGCCTCGGTTATACGTGGGGCACGAACGTTACCCAGTCTCACTGGGCGTAAAGAGATGCGTAGGTTTCTTGGTAAGTTTCTGGTGAAAGGTTTCGGCTTAACCGGAACATTGCTGGAAAAACTACTGAGATTGAGGAAGATAAGGGCGAACGGAACTCCTGGAGGAGCGGTGGAATGCGTTGATACCGGGAGGAACACCAGTGGCGAAGGCGGTTCGCTAGGTCTTTCCTGACACTAAGGCTCGAAAGCGTGGGGAGCAAAACGGATTAGATACCCGTGTAGTCCACGCTGTAAACAATCCCTGCTAGGTGTTGGTATTTGTCATATTGGGTGTTATAGCCCGATTTGGCTATATCAGTACCGCAGCTAACGCGTTAAGCAGGGCGCCTGGGGACTACGGTCGCAAGACTAAAACTCAAAGGAATTGACGGGGACCCGCACAAGCGGTGGAGCGTCTGGTTCAATTCGACAATAAACGATGGACCTTACCAAGGCTTGAAAATACGCTGCATGCTCTATGAAAATAGGGAGGCCTACGAGGGTGCGTAACAGGTGTTGCATGGCTGTCGTCAGCTCGTGCCGTGAGGTGTTCCCTTAAGTGGGTAAACGAGCGCAACCCCTACCTGATGTTAAATGTACTTCAGGAACCGCCCCGCCTTATGGTGGGGAGGAAGGAGGGGCTGAAGTCTAGTCATCATTGCCCTTATGTCTTGGGCTACACAGGCGCTACAATGGCTAGGACAATGGGTTGCTAAATCGCGAGATGGAGCTAATCCCACAAACCTAGTCCCAGTTCGGATCGGAGTCTGCAACTCGACTCCGTGAAGTCGGAATCGCTAGTAATCGCGAATCAGAAAGTCGCGGTGAATACGTTCTCGGGTCTTGTACACACTGCCAGTCAAGTTACGAAAGTCGGGGATGCCCCAATGTCGGTTGTACCGGCAAAAGGTGTTCTTGGTAATCGTAATTAAGTCTAAACAAGGTTGCCGTAGGGGAATCTGCGGCTGAATCACCTCCTTTTCAGGAGGTAAAAATGTTAGTGAATAATGACGAGGGTTCCTTGCTACCTCCCAGTAACTTTAACCTAAAAGTGGATCAGAAGCGCGGGCGATTAGCTCAGCTGGTTAGAGCATTCCTCTGATAAGGGAAAGGTCCCTGGTTCGAGTCCAGGATCGCCCACATTAGATGAAAACTGAGCTATGAACAATGTTATTGTAGGATTTAAAGGTGGATTTGTAGCTACTGATTTAGCAACCGGTGTTGTTGAGGATCTTGGTTGGATGAATGCGGCAATGTTAACCTTGAATAATACACTAGCCGCAGCAAATTTTGTTGAACATTTTAGAAATGCACTTTATAGCATTAACGAAATACGAAGAATGGTATTGATTGCCTTACAAATAGTGACAAGTCCAGCGGCTATTTGTTTAGGAGCTAGAGAATGCACAAAGTATGAGGGTGAAGCAACCGGTGTGTATTTCGGAGTTCCTGATTCAAGTATAGAAGAAATACTTGAAGAGCAGATTGACCTTTCTACTTATGGTGTTTATGCGGTTAGAGATCCAGAGAAAGGCATTCAGGGCTTAATGTTTGGGAATGTTGTACCTGGACGATACGGTACAAAGGAGTTAAAGCCAATTTGCTATATGGAAAGGACCGAAGGCTTTGATTCTATAGAGAGAATTGTACCGTTTGAGCAGATGCCTGAGCACTTTTTATCGGACCTTTTGGCCAGGGCGAGAACCCCTGTTGCCGCAAGTAACAACTAGGGGCCCGTGGCTTAGTTGGTAGAGCGCCTCGTTTGCAACGAGGAGGTCAGCGGTTCGAATCCGCTCGGGTCCACAATCGATATCTATTTGTATACTTATTGCACCTTTAATATTACAGTCGCGTTTTTATTGACTTGTTTTTGGCACATTAATTAATATAACTAATAATGGATAAACTAGAAGTGGTAAGTACGGAACCATTAGTGCTGTCCAATGCTGACCGACTGGGCGATGTTTCTTATAGTGCTGCTGCGCGTCATTTGTCAGCGGCTATTAAGTTCTTACAGATTGGAGGGTTATCTGTTGAGCCTTTTGGAGAAAATGATAGACGTGGGGGAGCAAACGTGAATGGCCCTGAATGGTTTAGGGATAATGCTCGTGAACTTTTTGATAGATGGTCGCATGGTTATGAAGTTGTATTGGCCGCATGGGGTTCCGAAGGGGACCGCACTAAACGAGAAGAAGACTGTAGAATTATGGCGGTTGGTGTTTTGGTGGACCATATCGCAAAACACGGGGGTTTGGGAGAATTGCAGAAACGAATTAAACAATTGAGTTAAGCGCGCGGAGCGCACAGAAATAGTGTTGAAAATCTGGTATAATATACGACGCACATTACAAATCAATAGTTAGTGAATGTAAAGAGAACATCGAAAATTGTATAGAAAGTGGAGATAGACGATAACCGGTAAAATTGTCGTCCATCTTAAATAAGTATCCAAGGGCGTATGGAGGATGCCTTGGCACAAGAAGCCTAAGAAGGACGTAGCAGCCTGCGATAAGTCTCGAGGAGCTGGCAAGCAAGCATTATCACTCGGGAATTTCCGAATGGGGAAACCCATCCCGATTATATCGGGAGATCCTGTTGTCATGAAAATGACGAGGGGATGGGCACTCGGGGAACTGAAACATCTTAGTACCCGGAGGAAAAGAAAACGTAAGTTATACCCTTAGTAGCGGCGAGCGAAAGGGGCGAAGCCCAAACTTCCTATGTTGGCTTGATCACTATCTTCTGCTTCGCGGAAGTGGTGTGATAGCCGCCGTTCTAGCGGTCGTGCATATGAAGGGTTGTAAGACGCATCATCGGTGACTAGATAACCGAAAAGAGTTACAAAACAGATATTTAGGAGAACATCCCTGGGAAGGGAGACCATAGAAGGTGATAGTCCTGTACCTAAAAAGTATCTGACTCTTGGTGTGTATCTTGAGTAAAGCGAGACACGCGAAATCTCGTTTGAAGCATGCCGGACCACCGGTAAAGGCTAAATACTTCTTGTGACCGATAGTGAACTAGTACCGAGAGGGAAAGGTGAAAAGCACCCCAGATAGGGGAGTGAAATAGAACTGAAACCATACGCCTATAAACGACAGGAGCCCCGCTTAGCGGGGTGACTGTGTGCCTATTGAAGAATGAGCCGGCGAGTTGTGTTCATGTTGCAAGGTTAATCTGCTGTTAGCAGAGGAGCCAAAGGGAAACCGAGTCTTAATTTGTTGTGGCCACGGCTACGACAGACCCCGCTCAGCGGGGAGGGCGTAAAGTAGCATGAACTAGACCCGAAACCGGGGGATCTATCCTTGGACAGAGTGAACCCCTTCGAAAGAAGGGGGGAGGCTCGAACCAGTTAGGGCTGAAAACCTATTGGATGATCTATGGATAGAGGTAAAAAGCCAATCGGCCCCGGAAATAGCTGGTTCTCCCCGAAATAGCTTTAGGGCTAGCCTCGAGAGTTGACATTGGGGGTAGAGCACTGTTTGGAGGTTGGGCCTGTATAAGGTACCACGTCCTAGCAAACTCCGAATACCAATGTTGTATCTCGGGAGTCAGTCTACGGGAGCTAAGTTCCGTTAGGCTAATAGGGAAACATCCCCATTCACCGACTAAGGCCCCAAAATCTTACCTAAGTGGGAAAGGATGTAGGAATCCAGAGACATCCAGGAGGTTTGCTCAGAAGCAGCCATCCTTTAAAGAGTGCGTAATAGCTCACTGGCAGATGGATTCCTGCGCCGACAATGTAACGGGGCTCAAGGTAAGTGCCGAAGTCGTGGCTTGTCCTCGCATTTATGCGGGGGTAGGGGTAGGGGAGCGTTCTGGGAGCAATGAAGCTGTGTTGTAAAGCATGGTGGAGCGACCAGAAGTGATTATGTCGGCATGAGTAGCGCGATCTCGATTAAAACTCGAGACACCGAATGCACAAGGTTTCCTCAGCACCGTTAATCGTCTGAGGGTTAGTCGAACCTAAGCCGAGGTCTGCGTTAAGCAGGAGTAGGCGACGGATTAGCCGTTAATATTCGGCTACCACACGCATTCGTCATACCAAAGGGATGACCGGATGGGATAAACAGGAGTCCCGATTTATCGGGATGTAAGCAATAAGTTAGCTTTCAGTGTAAAAGGCATAGAAGGCGGTTTTCTTCCGACTTGTCGGAGGAGATGTAAACGAGTTGCGATGCAAAGCCAAAGCTCTCGGGCAGCGGCGATTCCTGGAATTCAGTCTGCAAGAAAAGTCTCTAGGAAGAATGTGTGTGTTCGTACCGCAAACCGCCACAGGTGTGCAGGTAGAGGATACTAAGGTGGACGGGATAACCTCCGTTAAGGAACTCGGCAAATTATTGCTGTAACTTCGGGAAAAAGCAACCCTAACTGTTCCCGACTTGGTCGGGATGCGGGAGGGGGACACAAAAAAGGCCTGGGCGACTGTTTAACAAAAACACAGGTCCCTGCTGAAAGCGAAAGCTGACGTATAGGGGCTGACGCCTGCCCAATGCTGGTAGATGAATCGAGGAGATGATCCTCCAAAGCGCAAGCGGCGGAGGAAGGTTTCCAAAGAAAGTCCCAGTGAATGGCGGCTGTAACTATAACGGTCCTAAGGTAGCGAAGTTCCTCGGCGCTTGATAGGCGTCGCGCATGAAAGGCGTAACGACTCGGGCACTGTCTTGACGGAGGACCCGGCGAAATTGCGGTTTCCGTGAATACGCGGTTTTACCCGCACCTGGACGAAAAGACCCCGTGGAGCTTTACTGGAGCTTGTCGTTGGACTATGGTTGTGAATGCAGAGAATAGGTGGGAGGCTTTGAAAGTTGCCTTTCGGGGCGGCTGGAGCCAATAGTGTAATACCACCCTTTTATTACTGTAGTTCTAACTACGTATGATTATCTCAGCGTAGGACAGCGTCTGGCGGCCAGTTTAACTGGGGCGGTTTCTTTCAAAAAGGTAACGAAAGAGCCCAAAGGTTTGCTCATCCCGGATGGAAATCGGGAGTCGAGTGCAATGGCATAAGCAAGCTTTACTGTCAGGCATACAAGCCGAGCAGTTGCGAAAGCAGGGCATAGTGATCCTTCAGCGGCTCGTGGGAGCGCTGTAGCATAACGGATAAAAGTTACCCCGGGGATAACAGGCTCGTCCTACCCGAGCGTTCATAGCGACGGTAGGGTTCGGCACCTCGATGTCGTCTCGTCGCATCCTGGGGCTGTACAAGGTCCCAAGGGTTAGGCTGTTCGCCTATTAAAGCGGCGCGTTAGATGGGTTCAGAGCGACGTGAGTCAGCTCGGTCTATATCCGGTGTGGGCGTTCGAATCTTGAGGGGACTCATTCTTAGTACGAAAGGACCAGGATGAGCTAGCCTCTGGTGTACCAGTTGTCCCAAAAGGGCATCGCTGGGTAGACATGCTGGTATTTGGATAAGCGCTGAAAGCATATAAGCGCGAAGCCATCCCCAAGATTAAGATTCGTTTCCTCGATTTATCGAGGAGTGAGGTCTGTGGGAGACTACCACGTCCCCGCTTAGCGGGGCTCGTTGATACGGCTTCGGCTGTGTTGATGGGGATAGGCGGTAGGTGTAAGCATAGCAATGTGTTTAGCCAAGCCGTACTAATCGACCGAACGCTTCTTTAAGATAGACGTATTATTACCGGCTTCGTTTGTCTCCACCTTTTATGCAGTTTCTTGGTGATCTTTACAATTTAATGCTGACGCGGATTTAATCGATCGGTGTGGCGATTTAGCCACAACGTGCAACTATTAATATACCCCTTGGGGTATCTGTTGCCAAGGCGAAATTACGCTTTGTTTGTTCGTGACTGATTATTGAAACGCGTTTAGCATTACTAAATAGAAATTCTGGACTTTAAGTCCTGGCAAATTGTTTGTCGGCAGGCCTCATGCATCATCTGCATCGGCCTGGTGGCAGCAACGCGGTGGTACTACCTGATCCCATCTCGAACTCAGTCGTAAAACGCCGTCGTGCCGAAGATACTTGTACCGCAAGGTGCTGGGAAAATAGGTAGCTGCCAGGACTTTTTTGCTTCGCAAAAAAGCCTGTCAAATCAAGCTACCTGACAACTATTGATTTGGCTTTGCCAAACTTCTCTTTTATTGCCTGGTTTCCCAGGCACGCATGATAGGTAGCTGCCAGGACTTTTTTGTTCCGTTTCACTTCACAAAAACTTCTTCGCTACCTCATATTTTGTAATCCTGTCTCCTTATTGCCTATTACATAGGCATGTATGATAGGTAGCTGCCAGGCTTTTGTTTCAGAGCTACTGTATTTTATACCGTATTTTTGGAACAGTGGATACGATGTGTTAGGGGTAGCTTTTTCTGTAACGGGCGTAGAACTCATGAAAATTATCGCACCAATCGCGGATAAAGACTGGGTCAGCGTGATAGGTCTGTAAATCAGCTAATAGATCATTGCTTGATATTTTTTTAACTTTCTTGTCTAATCGCATAAAGGCCTTTTCTATTGTCATGTCGCTGTTAGTTTCTGTAAGCTTTCGTTTATCAGGAACTATTTTCTGTTGCATGTACCAGACAAGATCGTAATAGTCTCTTCCTTTGATTTTGATTGGTGTAGTTCCTTTTCGCCAAATTCGCTCGAGGCAGGCAAGTATCTTTCCCGACATCATCACTGGTAAGCTGTAATGTTTGATAACAAGTGAAAGGCTGTCTATTTGAAGTGGCGATAGGTCTGTATGATAAGTTTTCTTCGTTTTGCAAATCTCAACTTTAACATGCAACTTCTCCATGTCCATTGGAGACAGTTCGATTAACTTAAGTATTGCAAACTTAAATGTTATTCTGTTTAGTAGTTTGCCCTGCTGAATACTGTAGTCTACATAGTTGAAGTTGATTGACCTGAAGTAGTCAGAGACAATTTTACCAACGCTTTTTAGATTTATTGTTCTGGTATTATTGAAGTCAAGATCCTCGGAAAATCGGTCTAGTTTGTAGAGCTTTCTTAACGCAGTGCCGCCTGTGAATATCAGTTCTTTTGTTGTGCTATCGTGGTAAATAGCATTTAATATATGGTTTTGTAACTCTTCTTTTATTATGACCTTGATAATAGCTTTGTCGATATTTCGTGCCTTAAGTTCTTTTGCGATGCCCTTTAGCTTAAGAATTATTGGGTGCATTTGTGATTATGTTGTTAATTATTTTTTTAACCTTAGTTCTTTTTGTCAATCTGATATACGAGCGTAGTTCACGATAGTCTTTTCTTCTCATTGTGTCGAGATTTAAACGCAAGTCCTCAACTAGATCAATGCCTGGCTTGTCATAAGGTATAATATCGGCTCTAAAGTATAGATAGTCAAAGAGTGCTTTTGCTTTTGTTGCCATATAATATGTTCCACCCAAATAGTACTTTATTTCATATCCTGTGAACAATTCGGGTTTAATTTCTTTGTAGATAAAAGTACCTATTTTATTGATAATTTCACTTCTATGCTTTGTTGTTGCATAGGTGTAGCCAAATGTAGCTTCAGTTAACATATCGTAATCTCGCAGTACGGCCTCAGCGGTCAGGTATGAAGGGTACTTCATTATGCATCCAAGAAAGATTCGGAACTCATTGTCGGTTCCATAACGTGTATAAGCGGCTTTTGTAATATATAACCCACGTTTTAACCCAATTATTGTGCCATTTTTTGCCCACCGGTATAGGTTTGTTTCAATGGTTTTTTTCTTCTCTTCGGAAAATACTGTCATTGCCGAGGCGGTAGAGAAGTACAATAAGTTGTCTAATTTTTCTAGATTTAGCCTTTTCATATCCAGTTTATACGCTCTAGTTATACTACATATTTTGTAGTATTTCTTGAGTGTTGTCAAGTCAAGTAATGTCCTAATTCCAAACTGTACGCAGGGTTTTGGGCAATGAAGTAATACGACATTTTTTGTAGTATTTCTTCATCGTGCGGGGTAAGTTAGTAAATTGGCATGTGGATTTCCATGATGCAACCAGTGTCTGAGGTATGGACTTTGGTTTTCTCTGGAATGTAGTATTCAAGGTCGAACCCTAGTGAAAGGTCGCGCTTCTTTCTTCGTCTTTCTGCATACTTCTCTAGCTCCTTCCAGGAAAGGGAAAGCAGTTCACCTGGCCCAAAGTGCCTGTGGATAAGCGCTTTGTAGCCAGGAATAGTCATTATTTTAACGATATTTTTGTATTTAGGCTTGACGCTTAGTTTCTGTTTATATGGCGTCCCAATTTTCATCTTACAGCTTTTCGGTCGATACCCTTCCTCTTCGAATAGTGTGAGGGTTGTTTCGTAACTATGATGACTTGTAAACATTGAAAGTAGCTCTTTGCAGTAACTATCGATCTTCGCATATGATCCAATTTTATCGATGTAATAGATTTTCCGTGGCTTAACAGGAACAATTTTAGGGTTTATCATTGTTCCGGTCTTTCCAAGGTTTGTGTAAAGACGGTCGATATTCCGAAGCATCCGTGTGAGCTTTTCGACTTCGCTTGTTATAGAAGTTCGTTTGGAATGGAACACTTCTGCTAATGGTGTATGTTTCTTGATTAACCTTTTGATCTCGCCCAGTGAGAAGTTTAACCGGCGGAGCAACATAATGAATTGAAGGTCGATAATTTGCCTGGGTTCGTAGTAGCGATAACCATTTTCTGAAGCAGTTTTTACTGGACGCAGTAGTCTCTTTATATCGTAAAACTGGACGGTTCTTTTTGTCGTTACGGCGAGTTTTGCAAACTCGCCTGCAGAGAGTAGGTCAGTGTTCATTAGGTATTGACAGTGACGTTACGTAATAGTTTATTATAGCTTTAATTAGATAATTGTTAAAGAAATGAAAGCAAAACAAAAAGTGGCGATAGTTACAGGTGCAGCCATGGGCTATAAAAGAGGCGGCTCATCAATCGGTGGGGCAGTTGCGATTCAGCTTGCAAAAGATGGGTATAAGGTTGTAGTTGTTGATAAGTTGCGTACCGGTGAAAGGACTGTGGAACTAATAAAAGAAGCTGGTGGAGATGCTATATTTATAAGATCTGATGTAACTTCTACCAAGGCAGTAAAAGAAATAATGTCGATAACTAAAGCGAAGTTTGGTGGGCTAACGTGCCTTGTGAGTTGTGTTGCTAGGTACTCCTCTGGTATGGCTAAAAGTGTAGCTGAGATATCAGAGGACGAATGGAATACGACCCTTGCGGTGAATCTTGGCGGGTATTTCAAATGCGCAAAGTACGCTATTCCATTAATGCTCAAAAGCGGAGGAGGTTCGATTGTGAATATCTCGTCATATGCGAGCTTTGCCTCAATGCCAAACTTTAGCGTTTACTCAGTTGCAAAGGGTGCTATCGATGCTATGACAAGGTCAATTGCTATCGATTTTGCTCCAAAAATCAGGTGCAATAGTATTTGTCCAGGTTTTGTTCGGATTGAGAACTCCGAAAACGGTAGAACTAGAAAGGAGCTGAAAGAGTGGTATGGACGTATCGCTAAGCAATATCCGATGAAACGAGTTGCCGAAGTTGAAGAGATAGCTAATGTTGTGAGCTTTCTAGTTGGTGACAAAGCCTCATACATTAATGGACAGTCGATTGTTGTTGATGGTGGCAAATCAGTATATGACTTTCATGAGTTCTAGCTTGAGCGATCGGAGAAGGTGCGGAAGTGCTTTTAATGTTCTATAATCAGCTATTGTGAGCAAAAAAGTTAAGGGTTCATGGATCGAATTTATCAAGGCAAACTGGTATTTCGTCAGTAATCAACGAAAGAAGTTTGTTTTTTGGAGCATAATGCTTTTTGTTGTGGGCTTTGCACAGTTTGCTTCTCCATATCTTCTTGGTAAAACGATAGACTTCCTAGTCGGGTATGAACAAGGGACTTCTCTAACTATGTTATTTGTCTATATTGGTGCCGGAAGTGCTGTTGTCGCTGCCGCCGCGGTTATCCGACTAACCGGAAAGAGGAAGCTAGGCGAGGTGACATATAATACCATTTATAGTGTTAAAACGGAGGGTTTTAATCGGTTGATGAGGTTTTCGATCTCCTGGCATAGCAAGATGAACACTGGAAACAAGGTGAAAAAGATCGAGAGCGGTACAGACGCAATTAGCGATACGCAAAAGATGATGTACTCCTATTTGTATGGGCTGATAACCGGTATTGCTGGAAACCTAATACTTTTTGGCCGTATTGGCATCGGTTATCTTGGTTTTGTGATAGGTTACCTTGTGATCCTTTACGGTATTTATGCATATTTTATTGGCAGATATAGGAGGATTGTAAATCTAATAAATGCTTCTAAGGAGAAGGCCTCTGGAACTTATTATGAAGGGATCTCAAACGTTCTTGCGGTTAAAAGCATGGGCGCAACTGGCAATATTCAAGGAGCTGTGCAAAACAGGGAGGCGAAGACAAAAGCGCTTCTAATGGAAAGAGTTCGGCTTGTAAACACCAAGTGGATTATTATGCAGGTATTTGGGGCGGTTTGTGGAGGTTTAATTCTTTATCTTCTTAGCAGAGATGTAATATCAGGTATGGCGACAATCGGTATGGTAATGATGTATGCGAGTTATTTTGGTGCGTTACACGGTGCTGTTACAGATAGCACTAACTATCTTGATGAGTTTGTTGATAACCGAAATGCTGTGGTAAGGATGATGCCAATATTCAACCGAATTGAAAAGACGGCAGGCGAGCGAAAAATGCAACCCGACTGGAAAGTACTCGAGGTAAATGAGGGGAGTTTCAAGTATAAAAGCGGAAAGCAGGAGTTTAAGATTGAGAATGTGTCGATTCAAATTGGAAATAGCCAGAAACTTGGTTTTGTGGGAAGGTCGGGCAGTGGAAAGTCTACCTTGGTAAAGATACTTTTAGGATTGTATCATCTGCAACGCGGGGAGTATTTAATCGATGGAATACCATTCGAACAGTACGATTCAGACTCAATTCTAGAGCGGTTTTCTATTGTTTTGCAGGAATCAGAGCTTTTCAACTATTCGCTTCGCGATAATATCACAATGCTGAAAAAAGTAAGTGCAGAACTGCTGGATGAGGCAGTTGAAATCTCGCAACTTAAGCTCGTTGCTGGTAAGCTTCCGCAGGGATTAGATACGCTGATCGGCGAAAAGGGGTATGCGTTATCGGGTGGAGAACGGCAGAGAATTGGAATTGCTAGGGCGGTTGTGATGAATCCTGACCTACTGATTCTTGACGAGGCAACTTCTAATCTTGACAGTATAACCGAGCAAAAGGTGATGGATCAGTTGTTGAAGTATTTCGAGAAGAAAACGCTAATCATTATTGCGCATCGCCTTTCTACGCTTAAAAACGTTGAAAAGGTATACGTATTTGAGAAAGGGAGAATAGTAGAAGAAGGTGCTTTCAAGGAGCTGGTTAACAATCCAGGCTCACGATTTACAGAGATGTACAAGGCGCAATCACAAACAAAGGAAAAGTAGTCAAAAGATGACAACCTGTGGTATAATTTCGATGTCTAAATAGATCTGGCACATGGTTGCTACGGCGATCGCCAGGTTCTAAAAAGGAGAATTTCAAGATGAAAGACAAGGGAGAAGAGAAGAAAGCCGCTATTAGCGGGAAAAAGGTGGCGGCAAAACGTCAGCCGACCCGAGCAAGCGCTTTACTGAACAGTGGCGCTGATGCTGAAGCAAAAAGTGACGAACTATACCAACAGATCGATGATGCTATCAGTGATGCCAAGGCATTACCTCGTCACGTGGCCAAACGCACGCTCGTAAAGGGCACAGTTATCAAAGTTGACCCAAGCGGCGTGGTTGTAGATGTACATGCAAAATCTGAAGGTGTGGTGCCCGCGCGCGAGGTTTCGCGCGAGGAGCTCATGGCGATCAAGCCTGGACAGGAAGTGCTTGTGTATGTTTTGGCGGACGAAGACGAAGGCGGAAGACTTCTGCTTTCAATCAAACGAACCGAATCGCTACGACGATGGATTGAGCTCGAGTCGGCCAAGATGGAAGAACAGCCGGTAAAATGCATTATTTCTGAGGTTAACGCTGGAGGTGTTTTAGTGGATATCAAGGGTATCTCTGGGTTTATCCCTAGTTCGCAGCTTGATCCTAACCGAGTGTATAAACTTATCGGTGATAAAACTATCAATAAAGAGTCGTTCGCGTCGGAACTTCCTATGCACCTTGGCAAACTGGTCGGTGAAGAGATGGAAGCAAAAGTTGTTGAGGTGGATCGCGAACAAAATCGCGTAATCCTTTCCGAAAAGCTTCTAGGAACTTCGCTGTCAGTCAAGAAGCGCGAGAGCACACTGAGTAAAGCTAAAGTTGGAGATGTTCTTGAAGGTGTAGTTACAGATGTACGACCTTATGGCATTTTCGTGAACGCAGAGGGTTTGGATGGCTTAGTTCATATTTCAGAGATTTCCTGGGACAAAGTGGACAATACAGCGGATTTCTTTGCTGCTGGCGATAAGGTTAAAGTAATGCTAATCGGGCTAGACGAGGAAGGTCGAAGAGTCGCGTATAGCATCAAGCGGCTCCAGGCAGATCCGTGGGAAGCAGCTGTCAAGAAGTATAAAGTAGGAGAAATGGTTGAAGGAACAGTAACTAAAGTTGCTCCGTATGGCGCGTTTGTGAAACTCGGTGAAGGACTAAACGGTCTAATTCATATCTCTGAACTTTCGGATGACTTGGTGCTAGATCCTAATGAAGTCGTAAGTAAAGACCAGAAGATTAAGGTCATGATCTTGTCGATATCGCCAGAAGAACGACACTTGGGGCTGAGCCTTAGGCGAGCGGAAGGAGAAAAGAAAAGAGATAGGAATATTGAGATAAGAGATACGAAGAAAAACGAAGCAAAAGCAAAGAAAACCGTGAAAAAAGCTGAGATAACCGCAAAAATAACCAAGAAGAAAGTGTCGGCAAAAAAGGCAGCTACTAAGAAAAACAAGGATTCTGCTGGAAAGACAAAGTCTAAAATGGCGAAAAATGAGAAACATGAAGAATGAGATTTGAGATATAAATGCAGAAAATCGATTTAACTCAATATTTAAATCTCGATCTTCGGTACTCAGCGAAATGCGAAGTAAATGAGAGGAGTTGAAAAGTTCACACAAAACGCGATTAAAGCGATACGCTATGCGGAAAATTTTGCGAGGGAGCTTGGAAGTCGAGAGCTTGGTATAGAGCATCTTTTTGTAGGTCTGCTAGAGACCAAAGAGGGTGTTGCGGCCAAGGTATTGGCCGCAGGAAAAATTGATCCTCAGGGCACAGTGGTTCGTGTGAAAGCCTTGCTAAAACCAGGGGCTAGTGAAAAAAGTTTTTCAAAAAAAGAACCTGTGTTGTCGGACTCTTTTCGTACGGCAATTAGTCGTGCGTTTGCTATCGCAAACGCACTGAAGCATGTATATGTTGGAACCGAGCATCTACTTTTAGCTATCCTTGAGCAAGAAAAACATCAACTAGTCAAGGATCTTCGCACTGCGGGAATTTCCCAGGAAACTATTAAGAAAAAGGTTGGTGCGTTCGTACAATATCCCGAAGGGATTTTCTCCGAAACCGATAAATCAAAGGAAAGTATGGGGATATTGCCACTGTTGGCGACAAACTTAACCGAGTTAGCCTGTAAAGGGCAGCTGGATCCAGTGATTGGGCGAGATAAAGAGATCGAGAGAGTGATAAATATTCTAGCGCGGCGTACCAAAAACAACCCAATAATTGTGGGTGAATCCGGAGTAGGGAAAACTGCGATAGTTGAAGGCCTGGCGCAGAGAATTGCACAGGAGGAAGTTTCAAGCTTACTGCATGGATATGAGATCTGGTCTCTAGATACAGCTACAATAATCGCGGGTAGTCAGATGCGAGGTGAGGTAGAGGGTAAGATTCTGACATTAATCGATGAAATCTCGCATCGATCCAACGTGATTTTGTTTATTGACGAGATACATAACTTGATTGGCGCAGGTTCTGGTGGTGGTGGAATGAGCATAGGCTCGATTTTAAAGCCGGCGCTTGCCAAAGGCAAGCTAAACTGTATTGGCGCGACAACTACTGAAGAATACACCAAGGAGTTTGAGAAGGATCCAGCATTGGAGAGGCGATTTCAACCAGTGTTTGTGGAGGAATTAAGTGTTGAGTCAACGATTGAGATATTGAAAGGTTTAAAGCCAGTTTACGAGGCCTTTCACGGAGTAAAGATCGATGATACAGCCCTGAACCTGGCAGTCACGCTTTCCAAGCGCTATATCACGGATCGTCGACTTCCAGATAAAGCTGTTGACTTAATGGATGAAGCTTGCGCACGTGTTCGCGTTGGTAAACTTAATTATACCCCAAAATATCGAGATTTACTGAGTAGGCTTCGTAAATTATACTTCGCAAAGGAGAAGCTGCTGGAAGGTGGAAGTTTTGATAAAGCGGCTGACGCGAGAAAAGAACAGGATAAACTTCTAAAGGAGCTTACTGTTTATCGATCAACAATTAGGCGTGAATGGAAGCGGAAGCCACTTATTGTAACGTCCGAAAATATACGAAAAGTAGTTAGCGAATGGACTGGTATTCCGGTTGAAACACTTTCCTCGTCTGAGGCAAAAGCGCTTCTGACCCTTAAAAAACGTCTTCGCGAACGTGTTGTGGGGCAGGAGTATGCTGTGGGGGCGGTTGTGTCTGCAGTTAAACGCGCTAGAACAGGTGTGACAGAGGAGGATCGACCATTAGCTTCTCTTCTGTTTCTGGGACCAACTGGGGTTGGCAAGACCGAGTTGGCCAAGCAGTTAGCTAAACAACTTTTTGGCGATATGGACTCGTTTATTCAGCTAGATATGAGTGAATTTATGGAGCCGCATAGCGTTTCCAAACTGATCGGGTCGCCGCCAGGGTACGTGGGATTTGACCAAGGCGGGCAACTTACCGGGCAGATCTGGCGGCGACCATACTCGGTTGTGCTGTTTGACGAGATTGAAAAGGCTCACATTGACGTATTAAACGTACTTCTACAAGTACTAGAGGAAGGACGGCTTACTGACGGTCGTGGCCGACGCGTAAGCTTCAAAAACGCTGTAATTATCATGACTAGCAATATTGGTGCCGAGGAGATTGGGGCAGATGATGAGATCGGGTTCAAAATGATTCAAAATGAAGAGGCAGATGAAAAGCAGCTTACTGATGCGTACGACGACATGCGTGAGAAAATTATGGCGAGCCTGAAAGAGTCGCTTCGGCCTGAGTTTATTAATCGTATTGACGAGGTTGTGATTTTTCGTTCGCTTGCGCAAGAAGAGGTTAAGGAAATCGTTGGTATTCAGATAGGTGATCTAAACAAACGGCTGGAGGACAAAGGTATTACGATTGAAGTGAAACCGAAACTTCTAGCAGAGATTTCCAGGACTGGATACAGTGAAAGCTATGGAGCTCGGCCGATAAAGCGGCAGATCCAAGAACTCGTTGAGGCGCCGCTCGCGGATCTTCTCCTTAAGAATACGCTCAAGAAAGGCGCAAAAGTGCGACTAGACTTTGTAAACGGAGCGGTAGTTGTGAAGTAGAACAATGTGTTCTAATAGGATGTAAGGTCAGGTATCGGCATTCTCTAAATAGCCAGGAGTGGCCAGGAAATTTGTTGTGTATTTAGTCCACTTGTGCCACAATATCGCTAATGGATTCCAGCAAAAAAGCTAACGGTTCGAAGTGGGCGAGGTTTGTTTATCGTCTTTTTGAGATCTTGCCTGGCGCACTTACGTGGAGTGTGTTAATTGCGCCATTTATTCTTTCAATCTTTGCGCCACGTGTTGTAGCGTACTTTATTCTAGTTTACACATGTTATTGGGTGGTTCAGTCGTTTTTGTATGTTCGTAACGCGGTTCGCGGGTATGCTGTGATGCAAAAATGGCTCCATATTGATTGGAACGACCGACTAGCGCAGGAGTTTCCAGATGTGTCACGTGAATACTATTATGCTACGCTAATTCCTTTTGCAAAGGAGACCGAAAGAGTCTTGGTTCCAACTCTGGACTCCATTGTTGCATCAAGATACCCAGTGGATCGAAAGATTCTGATCTTATCTTCGGAGGCTAAGCTTCCGGAAGGAAAATTGGTTGCTAAAAAAATGGCGGAAAAATACGCAAAGGATTTTGGTAAAGTGATCGTTATTGAACATGTTCTGAAGGAAGGTGAAATGGTTGGAAAGTCCTCAAATGAGAATTTTGCCGGGCGAGTTTTGCTTGAAAGATGCAAGGAGTGGGGGATAACACCTTCGAAAGTGTTGGTTACCAGTAATGATGCAGACATGTCAATTGCAAAAGGGTATATACCTGCATGTGTTTATTGGCTATTGAAACAACCGGAAAAATACCGTAACAGCACTGTTTTGCAACCTATTCCAACAGACCATAAAAATATATGGGATACTTCGCCATTAGTATCGATTAAGGTTTTACTGGGGACTCTCTGGCGGACGGCAGTGTACTTTATGCCGTCGATGTTGACTGTTTATGCAAATTATACAATGACACTTGAGATGCTTTGCCAGATCGATTTCTGGGATCCAGATATCATTCAAGAAGATATTCGAGTACATTCCAAAGCTCTTTTTAAATTTGGCAGTGATTTCAAGATAGTGCCAATTTATTATGTAATTGAAGGTGAGCCTGTAATAGGTAAAAACGCAGTTGATACCCTATGGCTTCATTACAAGCAAGTCAGGCGTTGGGCCTGGGGTGCAGCTGAGATTGCGTATATCGTCACACAAGGACTGTTTAAGAAGACAAAGGCCTCGAAGTTCCAGATTCTTGTATTTTTGTTTATGAACATTCGTGCGCATCTTGACTGGGTAATAATCTCGTATGTGCCACTTGCAGGTAGTACTATTCTATTTACTCTGAACCCACAGATTAAATTAGAGACGTTGGGGCGGAATCTTCCGGTGATTCTAAGTCGACTTTTAACTGCAGCAACGGTATTTCTTTTCCTTTTTGTCCTATTGGAGTATAAGCTTTTTCCAACTCCGCCTAAGAATAAAAATAGCTTTGCGCACAAAGCGTTTCGGTTGATAAAATGGGTGTTGTCGCCATATATTGGTGTTTTCTTGAGTTCTATTCCTGCGCTTCACGCGCAAACGATGTTAATGTTCAACAAGCGGCTTGCCTACGTGGTTTACAGGAAAGAGTAAAGGTGATATACTCTGTTTATGAAAGTAACACAAATTGAAGAAGGTCAACCAGGTGTCGAACGACCTGAAGTTCCTACTAAAAGAGATGCAGCTCTCATATTAGAGGGTTTGTCGATTTTTAGTGATTATTCGGATAGGCGTTCTGTGGCGGGTAGTATTGACAAAGGTAATCCTTGTTAATATTGGAAAAAGACACGGCCATTACACATGGAGAATTGATGAACAAGGGAAAAACCAATAACAGGAGAGTTCGAGCTTTACCACAGAATACTTCACCCGAGCCGAAATCAGTTGTATGTGTGTATTTTGGATAACCTTTTTTCTCTTCAGGTACGGTTTTTGTTCTTATAGTGTTCCGAAATCGTGTTTATCTGCGCTGTGCTATAACTTCTGCCAGCTCTTAACAGGTTCGCCAGCTCCTTTAACGTCTCCAGTTCGATCAACTTCATCGAAATAGGCAGTTTTGGATGATCTTTAGCAGGCAGTCTTCCGGTTACAAGCTCTCTTGCGCCACAACGTTTTGCAATCTCGATGCGCCTACTGAGTTGCTTAGGCGCGCGAACCCTGCCAGAGAGCTCTACCTCTCCGATAAAGAATGTGCCACTTGGTATTGGCGTGTTTTTTGCCGAGGAGTAGGTAGCTGCACATACTGCTAAATCGCTTGCCGGGTCTTTGGTTGAGATGCCGCCTGCAATGTTCACAAACACATCGTAGGAGCCAAGTCCCAGGCTAGTATACCGGTTGAGAGCGCCCAGAAGGATAGATAACTTATTGTACAGTAGGCCATTCGCCACGCGCTTTGGCAAAGCGAAGGGCGTGTTTGCTATTAGCGCCTGTATCTCTATTGCCAGCGGGATTTGGCCCTCTAGTGTAACGGTCTTGGCCACTCCGGTTTGGTTGCCGGAAGTTTCCTCGATAAAAACGGTAGATGGGTCTTTAACTTCTTTCAAACCTGTTTCTTCCATACGAAAAACTGCAGTGCTATCTGTTTTGCCGTAGCGATTTTTTAACACACGGGCAATCCTGAGATCGCCACTTCGTTCTCCTTCGACATAAACCACGGTGTCTACCAGGTGTTCCAGTGTTTTGGGGCCTGCTATTTCGCCTGATTTGGTGACCTGTCCAACCAGTAAGATGATGGTGTTTGACTGTTTTGCAAACTTAACAATGACGCCAACTGACTCGCGTAGAAAACTTGCGCTCCCTGCTTTGGCCTGTTTATAGGTAAGTGTCTGTGCAGAGTCGATTATCACAAGTTTGGATTTATTTGTTTTCGCGGAGCTGATTATTGAGAGTACATCTGTGCCGTATGAGAGAGAAAGTTTCGGATTGTTGCTAGTTATTCTGCGTGCGCGCTCTGCAATTTGCTCGATCGTCTCCTCGCCAGAAACGTAAAGTGTGTCGATTTTGGTACTGTCCGCTAGTTGAAGCGCTAGTGTGGATTTTCCAACTCCGGGTTCGCCTGAGAGTAGCATGGTTTGCCCTTCAACGAGTCCCCCGCCGAGCAACTCATCAATGTCCGGTATATTGGTGGTTATTCGCCGTTTTTGCCTGCTTGGTCTATTAAGGTCGGATAGTGTCTTGACTGTGAGTAGTTCACCTTCAGCGATCTTGCCTGAACCTAATCCTCCAGCCTCGGAATTTTTATGTTTTTCTTCTGCAAACTCCTTAACCGTGCCCCATTCTTTGCAGTTTAAGCACCTGCCTGTCCATTTAGAAGACGTAGCGTCGCATTTTGTACACTTATATCCCATTGCCGTATCATATGCCTTTGGTTTTCAACAATCAATACCGTCTATAACTTATACCTGGTTGTCCACAGGGCAGGGGGCGAGGAACCGCGCATCGATTATACTCGGCGCGAAAGAAGGTAATTGAAACAGTGGAGACTATAGGACTTGACATTTAGTTTTCTATGGGATAGAATGAATCAGCACCATAAAACAGTTTGCGTCAAGACTCGTCTCCCTGGATCTGGTTGGTGAGAGAAGCGCCTACTGGGTCCACGGAAACGCGTCTTGTTCATCTCAGAGCTTTCGAAATAGAGCTTTGAAATGGGGGTCGGTCGGGGCAGTGCCGATCCCTTTTTTGTCCCTATTTTTTAGAGTCGTGATAACTTTTCAAATATAACAGTGTGTTAGTTGACAGGTGTGTTGGCTTTGTGGTATTAGTTAGGCGTAGAAGAAAAACAACTTTGTTCCCCGAATGTGTATTCAGTTTTCAAATATTTAATAAGTTCCAAACGTGGTAAAAACAGAGAAAGAGTCCGCGAAAACGGTTAAGAAAACCGTGCGGAAAACAATGAAAGCTAGTGCAAAAGCTGAGGTAAAACCAGTTGCAGTGCCTGAAAAAATTACACCTGATCGAGCGTTCGATAGACCAATGTCTAGGCCTATGTCCAGAATGGTTCCAAGGCAAGCAATGAGGCCTATGCAAAGACCTCCTATGGAACAAAGATCAGTTGTAGGTGCCCAGCCTGTTGTCCAAGTAGAGATCAAAGGGCGTAGAAGCGAGGACGAAATCCAACCGCTTGAGTTCCCTATCGATAAGCTTGAAAACATGACACTTGCAGATCTTCGAAAAGTCGCTACTGAGCATAAAGTTGTTAAGACGGCTGATCTTTCGCGTGACGAGTTGATTCTTGAGATGCTCAAGGCGCAAGCGAGCAAGGATGGGAGAATTTTCGCAGAAGGAATAATCGAGGTAATCAACGATGGCGCTCATGGAATTCTTCGAAGTCGCAGGCTTTTCCCATCAGATCGTGATGTCTATGTTTCTTCTTCACAAATCAGACGGTTTAACCTCCGACAGGGCGATTTGGTAAGTGGCCAGGCGCGTTCCCCTAAGGAAGGCGAAAAGTATTTGAGCCTACTGCAGATCCTTTCGATAAACAACAAGCCAGCAGAGGAGGCTCTAAAGCGCCTTACTTTTGGCTCGTTAACACCAATTTTCCCAAATCGTCAGATGAAACTAGAAACAGATCAGCTGACACTTTCAACCCGAGTAATCGATGTGCTTTGTCCGATTGGTTTTGGCCAGCGCGCAATGGTGGTTTCACCTCCCAAGGCAGGCAAGACCTGGCTTCTCAAGGATATTGCTAAAGGCGTAGGAGACAACTACCCAGATGTTCACCTGATAGTAGTTTTAATCGGAGAACGTCCAGAAGAAGTGACAGATATTCAGCGTTCCGTGAATGGTGAAGTATATGCTTCTAACTTTGATGAGTCCCCGCATGACCAGGTTCGGGTTGCGGAGCTTTCATTGGATCGAGCCAAACGGATTGTTGAGAGCGGCAAGGATGTTGTTATTCTAATGGATTCGATTACGAGGTTAGCCCGCGCTTACAATGTAGTGACTCCTGCTTCAGGGCGTACTCTATCAGGTGGCTTTGATCCGGTCGCAATCTACCCGCCGAAACGGTTTTTTGGCGCGGGACGAAACTTTGAAGAAGGGCACAGTCTTACAATTATTGCTACCGCGCTTGTGGACACTGGAAGCAAGATGGACGCCGTTATTTACGAAGAGTTTAAAGGTACCGGAAACGCAGAGCTTCACCTCAGCCGCAAGTTAGCGGAGAGACGTGTCTATCCTGCAATTGATGTAATCCGCTCAGGCACCAGAAATGAGGAGTTGCTTCTAGGCAAAGATGTGCTAGCAGAGTCCTGGAAGGTCAGGCGTTTGCTTGATGAACTAGGAGAGGAAGAAGCGAGTACCGCACTTGTGGATCGCATGAAAAGAACCAAATCTAACGAGGAATTTTTGCGTACCTTGCATGAGGCTATGTAGTATTGTATAATAAGTATACCCTGAAAAATTAGAGCTTACTGTAAGCACTAATCTAAACTGAGGGTAAATGGAAATTGATTTGACAAAAAAGAGAGTGCAGAATGGGCTAAGTCGAAGGCTTCAAGGTACTTACGATTTTGTCACTGTCTCACGTAATAAAAACCGTACAATCTCAACTAGAAGTGTTATATCAGGTGCTATAAGGCCTCGCCAAGAGGCAATTCGATCGTCGACTACTTCTGTGCTGACAGGTATTCATCGGATGTATAGATCGATGCAAAATACAGTTTCAAGACTGCTTTTTTGGGGTCGAACTGGCTTTTATCGAGTGATTCTTCAAACAGGTTTTATTATTCTTATCGCCGCGTTTTTCCTGCCGTATATTGGAGGTGAGGATGTAGTGCTTGGCGCCTCAGGCGCGGCGAACGAAAGCCTACATTTTGAATTTGGTGGGGATGTCTTAGCATCGGACGTAATCTACGAATTTGGGTCGGGTAGGGTAGTAATTCCTGCAGATCGACCTACGTATGGTATGCAAAAATATATTGTGCAAAGCGGTGATACGCTTTCAGAGGTAGCCGCGATGTTCGAAGTGAACGAGGATACTATTGTATGGGCAAATAACCTTACTAGTAAGACATTGCATGTTGGACAATCGCTCGATATATTACCAGTTAACGGTATTTTATATACGGTTAAAAAAGGCGATACGGTTGCTTCATTAGTTAAAAAATATAAGCTTGAAGAAAACGGGTATAGCGGGCAGTCAATAATCGATACAAATCTCCAACTTGAAGAACCGTATTCCTTGACAGTTGGGCAACAGATTATTATTCCTGGTGCTGAGATTGAGAAACCTGTTGTTGCGAAAAAAAGTGGCAGTACAAGCGCATATAAAACCTCAAGCGGTAAGGTGTATGTGCCTCGGAATCCTGGAATGTTTATCAAACCGACAGCGGGTAGTGTCGGTAAAATGAGCACACATTTTGGTGGCGGACATGACGGGATTGATATTTATTCTGATCCTGCGCCTGATCTTGTAGCTGCGGCTGGAGGGAAGGTAATTCTGGCAGGTTGGAAGACTGGGGGATGTGGCAATGGCGTAATAATTGACCATGGTAATGGATATAAGACGAAATATTGTCACATGGAGAAGTATTACGTAAATGTAGGGGATAGTGTGGTTCAAGGTCAACGTATTGGTAAAATGGGCCATACTGGTAGAGCTTATGGTGTACATGTCCATTTTTGCATATACTACAAAGATGTTGCCCAAAATCCTTCGAATTACTTTAAGATGTAGTAAACTACGAAATAAATAGGTCTAGGTTGACCTTTTGTTTGTAGTCAGTTACAATTTTGCTAATATGAATGACACTAAAAAATTAATCTTACTTTTGGTTGGAGCTGTTGTGTTAATTGCTGCTGCGTTCTGGCTAATTACACCACTACGTGGCAATAATGACTTACTGTCAAATATGTTTACACTTGGAGGTTCCGATACAGAAACTGTTGTACAAGGGCCCATTTTGTCGATCGATCTCACTAAGGCGTATTCTGCAGTAGTTACGACAACCGAGGGCTCTTTTACGATTGATCTTTACGCCAACAATGCACCTTTTACAGTAGACAACTTTGTTTCGTTGTCAAATGCAGATTTTTATGACGACTCTAGTTTCAATAGGGTTATTGCAAATTTTATTATTCAAGCAGGGCAAGCCAAGAGTGGGGTAGTGGTTCCGCAAACGATCTCTGATGAAATAAATGCGGATTCGCTTGGTCTTGATACCATTACTGTTGGCAAAGCATATTGGCTTTCAACGATCTACAACGTGAACGACTCGGCTACAGCAGACTTTAGCCCGGAAAATCTTTCACGGTATGGTTCTTATACAGTCAAGTCGTTTTTTCACGATATTCTTGGTTACATATATCGAACTGATGTGACATCGGTCAAGGCAGATCCGTGGTGTGTAGGTATGGCGAACTCTGGGCCTAATACTGCGTCCTCTCAGTTCTTTGTTATTACTGCAGATGCGGCACAGAGACATTTGGATGGCAGATACACGATATTCGGAAAGGTCACAGAAGGATTTGATACGCTTGAAGCAATCGAGAACGCAGGTGCAGGGGGATCGAGTATTATCAATGTCGAGATTATCGAGGAGTAGCGCAAGTTTTTTGCTTATGGTTTTTCGAACGCCGGAGAAATCTCTGCGCTGACGCAAAAACGACCATTTTCCAATAATAGGCGTTTCCTAGGTTTTTGCTCTGCAATCGGCTGAATTTCTCGATGCCTTTCCGTAAGGCTGACTTAGCTTCAGCCGATTGGAGCAACGCAGAGACAGCTAACGGCATTTGTTTAGGCAAGATAGGTATCATGGAGCTGTGTGTAAGCTGCACTTGCCTTTAAGAGTTCTTTGGGTACATAGAAACTGGCGCCCACTAAACGTTTAACTTTTGCAGAAAATTCAGCGTTCGCTTGTGTTTTGCGCGGTAGTATTAGAGGAATCTCTGTGTTTGATTTTAATCGTTTTTTAATCTGCGTTTGATATACTCACATTCCGACAACAGTTGGTGCGGTAAGTTTACGAATATGAGGAACTTCTGGCACAAGAACCAAAAGTTGATTTTGACGTATGTAGTTCCTACGGTAGTGGGTGTGCTTGGGCTTGGGGGTGTAGCGTGGCTAGTGTTTGGAAGCGATGCGCACGCGCAGAGGGATGCGAGTGGGCAAGCTGTCGGAGCATCGGTGGCGCAGGAGGCTGGGCAGGGTGCAGCAGGGAGTTCTGTGGTTGCTAGTAGTGGGAAAACCGTCCCTGTTTACGTTGCAGGCGGGGTTACAAGCCCTGGAGTGTACTGGGTAAGCGAGAATGCACTTGTGGGCGATGTGCTGGCGCTAGCTGGTGGATACTCGAGCGAATGCGACGTGAAGTCGGCGGAGTTGGCACTAAATCTCGCGGACAAAGTGGTTGAAGGTATGAAGATCTATGTACCTAGAGTGGGTGACCAGGTGGCTGGTTCAGAAGGTCAAGATATTGAAACGACGACCAGCAGTAAGGTAAGTATAAATAAGGCTAGCAAGTCCGATCTAATGGATTTAAACGGTATCGGTGAAGCGTACTCCGAGAAGATTATCGATGGACGACCATATAAAACGTTAGATGACCTGACAGCCAGGGGGATTATTCCTAATGCGACATATGAAAAGATCAAAGCGTTTATCTCTCTTTAGCAGTGCTAAAAAGGTACTTTCGAAGCTTGATCCTATCGTTTTTCTATTTGTCGGCTTTACGCTTTTGGCGTATGCTTTGCAGCTAAAGGGTAATGGTTCTGCGTTGTCAGTTAGTGGTTTAGGAGTGCCATCAGGGATTGTTAATACTGATTTGTCCGTATTTAATGTTGCCCAGCCAAAACTTGGCGCATTTAGGCTCTGTGCGTACGCGGAGGTGTCGGGGGGTGATAGCGGTGAAAGCAGTGGTGCTGGCCTAGGCGATTTCGCGGGTGATGTGGTTGTGGACTATGAGGGCTATCCGTTCCAGTTTGAGGAAGGTGATGTTGTGGGTGGAACAGGCTGTAAGTTTGAATCAATGTCTCCAGATAACGTGTATGACAAGAACTACTTGGCGAAAGGGATCTCTGCACGTGTAGCCTGTGGTGGTTACCGGTTGATTAGTAAATCCGAGGGCTTGGCGGGTATTAAATGGAGGCTTAGGAAAGCGCTAAAGGAGTTTGTGGAAGGCCAGCTCAAGCCGCCACTTTCTTCGTTGCTTTTGGGGATGTTAAGTGGCGATGACTCTGGAATGCCTGATAGTTTCAATGAAATAATGAGGTGTGTTGGGCTTAGCCACATTATTGTGGTCTCGGGCTACAACGTTTCAGTTGTCTATTCGGTCTTTGACAAGACGCTTCGTTTCCTGGGGCGAAAAGCTGCTGCAATCGCCGGATTGCTCCTGCTGATGGTGTTTACATGGGTTGTTGGGCCTGAACCACCTGTACTCCGGGCGGTGACTATGGCGGCGATTATGGTCGTCTCGCAGCTTGCCGGTCGGAAAGTGACTGGGTTTCGCGCGCTCCTGTTAGGGAGCGCGCTTATGCTAGCATACAAGCCCGCCTGGGTAAATAGTGTTAGCTTCCACCTGTCGTTCTTGGCATCTCTGGCAATAGGATACACTGGATTGCAAACCCCACGCTGGTTGCAAGCGCTAGGTTGGCTAGGTGGCTTTTTAAGCGAGTTTCTGGTGCAGACGATAACAGTTTTACTGTTTACAACCCCATATATTTTAGCGGTATTTGGGCAGTTTTCGTGGATTGCGATATTTTCGAACATCTTGGTACTTCCGGTTTGTAAAGCGATCATGGCTTTTGGCGCAACTGCAATAGTTGTTGGTGCTGTGAGCCGGATAGTTGGTAAGGCACTATTCGCGCTACCGTGGGTACTTTTGTGGTATGTGCTGTTTGTATCCGATAGGTTAACGGGGATTTCGGAACCTATACAGGTAAAACTAGCTATGCCAAGCATGTTTTTGGTGTATGCTATCATTGCGGTGCTACTGTTCATACTTAACGTATTAAAACATGCGAAAGAATAGCTTGTGGGGGCTTGCTTTAGCGGTTATTTGCCTGGTGGCGGTGTTGTTTGTAGTGGAGTGGAAGCTGGAGTGGCAACGGCAGGGCCTGCTTAGGTTTGTAATGCTTGATGTTGGCCAGGGTGATAGCATTTTGATTGAAACTCCGGATGGATCTCGCGTGCTTATTGACGGTGGGTCTGGGGATAAGGTGCTCTCAGAACTTGCTGAGGTTTCTGGCTTTCTTACACAAAACATCGATTATGTGATAGTTACTCATTCAGATGCTGATCATTTCGAAGGGCTTTTCAAAGTGGCGGAGCATTATGACCCGAGGGCTTATTACCTGAATATTCCTACTGGAAACAAAAAAGCGCTGGAGGAGTGGTGGCCTGAGCGAAGTATTGGCTTTACTGCAGGTAGTCTGCTAACACTTGGCGAAGTCGAGATCAAGGCGCTTTGGCCAGAGGTGCCGGACGGGGAAAGTGAAGTTCAGTTCAAAGCCGACCGTAACCTTAGTTCAATTGTAGTGCGGGTGGAGTACAAAGATTTTTGCGGAATACTGACCGGGGATGCACCGATCGATGTGGAATCTCAATTGGTCGAGGAGTATGGTCAAGAGCTCGACTGTGAACTGCTCAAGGTGGGCCATCATGGCTCGTCAGGCAGTTCATCGGTTGAATTTCTGGAAGCGGTCTCTCCTGACGTGGCTCTGATCTCGGTTGGAGAGGGAAACCGGTACGGCCACCCTTCGGCCGAGGTTTTGGAGCGGCTTTTGAGGGTTAAGGCAGTGATTTTCAGGACGGATGAAGACGGTCGCATCGAAATCTGGACTGATGGTGAATACGTATACTGGTAAATGCGTGTGAAAGTAAGCATAGTATCGCAACCGCACCATCGAGTGTTCTCGCAGGCAGGGTGGTTACCGAATAGCGAGTTTTCGTGGTAGAATATGTGTGTAGAACCTTATGATGTTAAAATGTTTATTTCGGGGAGTAGCTCAATTGGCTAGAGCACGCGTTTCGGGTACGCGAGGTTGTGGGTTCGAGTCCCGTCTCCCCGACAGAAACTAGAGTGTATGTGATCTGAGAAATAAATATTCGAAGACAGCAATGACTCAAGGCAATAGCTTTGAAAAGCGGAAGTTTTCAACGAAAAATGTACTTGCGAGTGTCTTATTTCTTGATAGGGAAGGCAATATACTTATAGTAAAACCAAGTTATAAAGACTGTTGGCATTTGCCAGGTGGAAGCGTAGAGGCAGATGAATCCCCGCTTGAGGGAGCTATTCGCGAGACAAAAGAGGAGCTTGGTATTAAAGTTGCCAACCTTAAGTTTGTGCTGGTTAACTATCGATGGGCTGAGCTTGAAAAAGACAAGCCTGAACGACTTAGTTTTATGTTTTATGGGGGTGTTTTGACAGAAAACCAGATAAAACAAATAAAAGTTGACGGAAGCGAGATAGTAGCTTTTGAGTTTACCCCAGCATCTAGCGCGATAGCCATGCTAAGCCAGAGTGGTGCACAAAGAGTTCAGGCGTTACAGCGGTTTATTCCAGGGTTAATAAAGGGAGGAAAGTTACCAGCTGCACAATATTTAGAAGAAGGTCAAGAGGTATGAAGTTTCAAACTCTTCATTGCCACACAACCGTCTCGGACGGAAAACTGACATATAAGCAGGTTTTAGACACCTGTCAAGCAAACAACATAGGTGTAGTAGCTTTCACAGATCATGACAGCGTTCCTGATGTTGAAGCGATTAAAACGCTCGATTCCTTGCGTTCGCACGAGACGAAATGGATTGTAGGAATAGAGATCTCGTCAGGGTACCCCAAAGAAAAGAAGGACGCGCCGGCAAGCAGCTTTCATATCGTAGGTTTGTTCATCGACCCGACAAATAAGGAGCTAATTGACTACTGCGAAAAAGCACAGGCGGCGCGCGTTGAACGTATGGAAGACATCGTGAAAAACCTTACAAACCTTGGGTTTCATGTCACAGCGCAGATGTGTTTGGACGCGTCCAAAGGGGAAGCCGTAGCTAGGCCGCATATCGTTGAAGCAGTTTTTTCAAAGCCTGAAAACGTGAACCTGATCTATCAACTTCGTGACAAAATGCAGAAAGAGTCGGTCGGTTCCAAGGCGCTACAGCAGAAGTATGCCGAGATGGAAGAACGCGTAAAAGAGCGAGGTGAGGTTCAATATGCGTATGCCCTGTTCCTTTCGGATGATGCGTACATTCCGGGTGTTTATGTGGAGCGAAAGTACTGGAAAGACCTTGATAGCGTGGCAAAACTGATTAGAACCGCAGGTGGGCTCGCGATCTTGGCGCACTATACCTTTAGCAAGCGAAATGTTCCGGCTGAGAGCGTGGAAAGGCTTCTTCGCGAGAATCGGTTGGATGGTGCTGAAATGGTCTATGGGCTGAACGCTCTTGGTGAAAACGACTTTGCCAAGGAGCTGGATGCGGATGAGAAGTTTATCGAAGGTTTGGTTAAGAAATACAACAAGGTGGCAAGTGGTGGTGTAGATGCGCATTGCAAACAAGACTTCGAGCTGTTTTCTTCAAATCGTGCTTACGCGGCTCGGACGATCGGCATGGTCGAACAGATCATCGAGCAAACGAAAGTTGATACCAAATGGAGCTCGATCTGCAATAAAATAACCAAGTAAATGAATGAGAAGACAATCTTTATCTGAGGTTATTAACAAGATACTTGATTTCAACAAAGCCAGAGGTTGGGATCCAGAACCGGGAGATACTGCCAAGTCAGTTGTCATTGAGGCGGCTGAGCTATTGGAGCACTTTCAGTGGGATGGAAGCGGTGAGAGTCTCGGAATAAATCCCGATAAGAAGGATTGGCAAGAGATCGGTTATGAAGTTGCTGATGTGTTTTGGTACCTAGTCACTTTTTGCAACAAAACTGGGCTTAGTTTGTCTGACTGTGTAGCTAGAAAGCTCAAAAAGCTTGAGAAAAGTATCCTGCGTCAAAGTTTAATGGCAAGCACAATGACAAGGTCTATCGTGAAAGAAAACAACTATACAGAGCTAAAAAGTAATACAGGGTTATTTGTTCGGATTAGAGCTATTGTTAAGATGATCCCTGAGGGAAAAGTTGCCGCCTACGGTTCAATCGCAATCGCGGCAGGAATAGATGATGCTAGAAAGGTTGGTTATGCACTTCACGGGAACCAAGATCCAAAGATTCCCTGCCATAGAGTTGTTAAAAAGGATGGATTTATTGCAAAGGAGTACTCGCTTGGTGGTTGGAAAGAGCAGGCTCGTCGACTAAAGCTAGAAAATGTTCCCTTTAAGTCAGAAAATCAGGTCGATATCGACGCTTGTTTCTGGCAACCTGAGTAGCGTATAATTATATGTTGCTAAAGAAACGCGCCAGTAGCTCAATGGATAGAGCAACACACTCCTAACGTGTAGGTTGGAGGTTCGATTCCTCTCTGGCGCACATGGCGGAACCAATCTTTCAGGTAGCTGAAGAACCAAAAGAAAAGAAACGCAGGCGTAGAAGGGTAATTTTCTTCAACGCTGTGCTGGATGGGCTAATTATTGCATCCCTGATCTATTTGGGCCTTGTTTATGGGCCATTTTTATATCAGGAGGCTGGCTACTATATTCGCCAGGCATTTGGAAAGACATACATTTTGGCCGGTGCTGGCCCGTCAATAGGCCCTCAACCAGCCAATTCGATCTTTTCTAGTATTGTTAACGGTGTGCCTGAGATTACAATTGAGCCCAAAGACACCGATTTTGGTCTGATAATAGAGAAAATCGGCGTGAACGAGTCGATTGTGGCGGGTGTAGATCCGGACGACAAAGAGGCGTACAGAAAAGCACTGAAAACTGGTATTGCGCATGCGCGCGGTACTGAGTATCCGGGAACAGTTGGCAACGTGTATCTATTCGCGCATTCAACCGCGAACGTCTGGGACGCGGTTAGCCACAAGTCGTATTTTACACTGCTTCGCAAGCTCGAAGTAGGGGATAGGGTAGTAGTTTTTTATCAGGGAAATCGATACGACTACGAGGTGTATAACAAGAAGGTTATAGACCCATCTGACACGTCAGACCTTACTGGCTACGCAGAAGAACCCATTATTACACTCCAAACATGTGATCCACCCGGTTCTGACGCGCATAGGCTAATCGTAAAGGCTCGTCTCGTGGCGTATGAACTTGCTGGACAGTAAAAGTACAGAGAATTACAGAAAGTCATTAAGCGGGTGTTTTTATAGATATCGGCATTGTCCAAATAGTTCATAGCTGAGTAAATCTTAGTCCGGGTTAGTTTTCGATGGCGACGCGGTAGAGAAGCTCTGAGCCATCTTCAAGCTCGTAAGCAAAATGAATGAGTAGGTACTGCCTGTGATAGGAAATACCAAGGAGCGTCGCCTTGGTCCATGCCGCACCTGGTTGTGGCGAAAGATCGGTCAGGGTTGTGGCATTTGCGCCATCTTCGGTCGTAAAGACGATTGAACCGTCCTTAAGCTCAAAAATAAGGTTTTGCCCTGTATTTACAAAGTTAACGTGCGAGATCTCGTCGCAGTTTGCAGGGTAGGTGACCTCTACAAATGGATAAACTGTAACTTTGCTAAAGTGATAAACTCTATTGTTTCCACCGCAAACTGCGACAAGCTGTTCTTCCACGTCGATACCCAGAATAGTACTATCCTCGCCAAGGAGTTGGGGTTCAGAAGATTGAGATGTAACTTGATAGATCCCGCTACTTGTTTCAACTAGCAGTATACCCTTTTCTTCCATCTCAATGATTCGAGAGATCATGTCCCAGCCGATTGTTGGTGGCGTAAGCTCAATTCGGTTACTGCCATCCATGTCCACCTGGTATAACGTTGTGCCTTCTGTTTGTGTATCGTTCGTACTGAAAAGTATCCTATTTTTCAAAGGCGCGACAGCAAGATAGCTGTTTTCACCTGAGTTATTAATCAAGATATTTTGACCATTTTTTAAGTTCACGGAGATTAGCAAAGAGTTGCTCTGGATAATCAACGTATTTTCATCGCTGCTCCAATAAAGCGTAGTGATCGGAAGATTGATCCAGGCGGAGATGTTGGTCGGCGTCTGTTTTTGAAAGTCAGCCAGATAGTATTTATCATCGGTGGTGTCGACGATCAAGGCGCGCTCGCCAGTCGGCGAAGGATAGATTGCAAGTCTGGAGAGTAAATCAGCCTCCTCTTCCTCGGCTGTAGCAAACGCGACCACCGGACTGCTAACTGGAAGTGCTTTAAGATCTGCCAATAGTGTTGAACTAACAGAAGTATCAAAAATACGCTTTTCTACTGTCTGTTTCTTGAGGTTGAGCTTGACGCCTTCCTCAGTTACGGTCAGATACGTGAAGGGTGTTTCTGTGGGGTATACGGCTTTGGTCTGATACAGCTCTTCCTCGGTGAGATCGTTTGGCACCATAATCGGGAAGAGCGTAACAACCTTGCCTGCGATTACTTCTACAGTGCGGGTCCATTCGTGAGTGTTGTCTTTAATAACTTTTACGTTATAGTTCCCTTGTTCAAGGTAGGTAAGCGCTAGCGGAGAGCTGCCTTTTTCCTCATCGTTTAGATAGACTGTTGCGCCCTGAAGCTCCTTGATTTCGATCATGCCGGTTTGAATCAGCTTGCCGTCCTTGAGGGTGTATTGCTCAGCAAACAGTATTACTGCGGTTATAAGCGCGGCAAGCGCAATAAACGTAAGCGAAAACGAAAGGATCTGTTTTACTGTCGATTTGGTCATGTTGGTAGCTTTTGCTCTACGTAAAAGCATTGTAGCAGGGTTCTGGGAGGTTGTTAATAGATCGATTCTGTATTATCATTAGATTGCAGCGATATGCATGGCTAAATGTATAAAGAACGGGGATGGTTACTATTATAAAAAAGACGATTGGGGTAGATCTTGGTACTGCAAATACACGGGTATACTCCAAAGGGGAAGGCTTAGTATTTAACGAGCCTACGATTGTAGTGGTGGACACAAACCTGAAAAAAGTCGTTGCGATTGGAAATGCGGCGCGCGATATCCTTGGCAAAACGCCAATACATCTTGAGGTTCGTCGCCCAATCCATGAAGGCGTGGTTAGTAGCCGTAAAGCAGCTATCGCGCTTGTGAAGTTTTTGCTCGATAATGTGAGCGGTTCTTTTCGCTTACTTAAGCCGGATTTGATTGTGGCGGTGCCGAGTGGGATCACCTCTGTCGAGAGGCGGGCGATTACACAGGTCTGTTTAGAAGCGGGTGCGGGTGCTGTAAAACTATATCCGGCGGTGCTACTGGGCGCGATCGGCGCCAACATGCCGATTTATAAATCGTTTGGGAATATGGTGGTTTTATCAGGAGGTGGCACGACTGAAATGGCAGTTTTGTCGATGAACGGGATAGTTATAACTGACTCGATCCGTACCGGTGGTGACAGTATAAACGACAGCCTGGCCAACTTTATTCGCCGCCAGTTTGCGATGTTAGTGGGTGAAACCACCCTGGAGGAGGTAAAGCGCACGGTCTGTAGCGCGGTTCCTGTTGAGAATCCGAAGACGATTGAGATTAGCGGTCGCGATACCACGAGCGGCTTGCCGCGCACGATCAAGCTGGATACTAACGATCTGGTGGACGCGATTAAACCTCCGCTTACCCAGATTATTCTCGCGATTAAAAAGGTTTTGGAGAAAACTCCACCTGAACTTTCTTCTGATATTGCCGATGCCGGCGTTGTAATGACGGGTGGGAACGCCAAGCTCTGGAATATTGAAGTGCTACTCACTAAAGCGGTTGGCGTGCCGTTTTTCGTGGCCGAAGACCCTGTCTTCGCCGTTGTCCGTGGGCTCGAGAAAGTTATTAATGGCTATGAAATAGAGATAGGCGAGAAGGAATAGCAGTGTGCCTAATTGCTGGTAAAATCGTTACTAATGATAGTAATTAATTGATAGAAATGAATATGAAAAACAAAAAAGTGTTTATGTATTCCTTTTCTGTGGCATTGTTAGTTGCAACGGTTTCCCTGTTGCCTTCGATAGCAAGAGCGGACATGGCTCCAGTTCAGTTCTGGGGTAACGGGGTTGTTACAACTGATCCAAAAGGCATTGTTCTTACCAAAGAAAATCTGGATATCGAGATGATTGAGGATACTGCCCCAGACGAATGGAATGACTCTTTCAAGGTAAAGGCAACTTTTTATTTCAATAACCCGGGGGAAGCGACTGATTTAGTTACTTTCTTTCCAATTCCAGGGTCACATGACATTGCGGGCTCTGATAATTCCGAGGAGGAGAAAAATGAATATCTATTATATGCAATGGCATATACCACGTATGAGTTGACGTTAAATGGGGATAAAGTAACGGACTTTACTACGGATATTACTGAGTACGATCCGTTGATGGAGTATACAGACATGTCTTTTTATTCGTTTGCAATCTTTTCCACGCTTCATTTCAAACCAGGCCAAAATGTATTGATCGTCGAATATCAATCACCAATAACGTACAATTATGAGGGAGGGTTATATTCAATCAATTATATTCTAACTTCGGGTGCGCTTTGGGCAGACCCAATTGGTGAGCTTAATATTTCAGTTAAGTTTCCAAGCGAGATGCCAGCTGCGAGGTATGTGTCAAGTTACTCATTCACTCAAGAAGAGAGTAATACTTTGCAGTATCAAGCTACCAATACTGATCCAACCGAAGAGTTAACGATCGACTATATTCCTGGGCCAGTTTGGGAAAAAGTTGGGTCAATTATTACTGAAAATCGACAGCCCACCACCATGGAGGAAAAGGCTGAATTGTGCAGTTTTCTGCAATACGAAATAGGAAATAATGGAATGGTTTTGCCTGAAGGAGAGGGCATTTTGTATGATATCTATTGGCAAAATGTTATAGATCTGGAGGCTTTGGGAAATCACGATTTCGATTTGGACTATGGAATGTATCAAGAGCAACTACTTAGAGACGCGCTCAATGATATAAACACTAGGCTCTGCGAGAATGAAGAAAGTAGCGATTCCCTTACTGATAAAATTAATCAGTTCTCAGAAGACAAGACAAACTTGCTTGACTGGATTAATAACGAGGCAGTTTTTGAGGATGATGACTGGGGAAAAGATTACCTGATTGGTCTAATTAATTTGGATGAGCTTGACTGTGAAGTATTTCAAGCAGAAGTCGGTGATGATACTGTTGAAGGGGGGATAAGTGCTAATACTCTAGCGATTGTTTACTTTGCTGTGGGAGGTACTCTTTTTGTTGCATTAAGCGTAGCGGGTTTCTTTGTATTTAAAAGGATCAAACGACAGAAGAAGGCAAAAAAACAATCAACGGTTACGAAATAGAGATAGGCGAGAAGGAATAAAAACCGAATTCTGAAGTATGAATATTGAATAATGAATGAAACAAAAGTGGATAGGCTTTCGCCTATCCACTAACAAGATACCTCTTCTAGATACACCTTGTCAAGTACCTAAGTTATTTCAATGTAACTTTGGCACCAGCCGCTTCAAGCTTGGCCTTGGCAGACTCTGCATCCTCTTTCTTGGCACCTTCAAGCACCGTCTTGGGAGCTGTGTCTACCAAATCCTTGGCCTCTTTGAGTCCAAGATCAGGCTTGATCTCGCGAACTGCCTTGATCGAAGCGATTTTGTTCGCGCCGGCCGCGGTCAATTCCACGTCGAAGCTGGTCTTTTCCTCTACAGGCGCTCCTGCTGGCGCACCTGCTGCAGCGGCGACCACTGGCGCGGCAGCGCTAACCCCGAACTTGTCTTCCATTGCCTTGACAAGCTCAGCTAGTTCAAGCGCGGTCATGCCTTCGACTTTTGCAAGAACATCTTCTACAGCGCTGCTTTTTGCGGCTTTTGCTGTTTTAGGTTCTGCTTTTACTTTTTTCTCAGCCATTTCTTTATCTATTAAATAATATTAAGCTTTCTTTTCTGCGACTGCGTTTAAAACCATCACTAATTCTCTCATTGGCCCCTTCAAAACGCCCATCAATCCAGTAATCGGGTAGCCGGTCATGTAAACCACCTTGCTCAGAAGCACGTCCCTGGTTGGAAGTTCTGACAGTTCTTTGACTTTATCTGCTTCTATTTTTTCGCCTGCGTAATATCCGAATTTAACCTCCGCTTTATCGGTTCTCACCAGTTCATAAAGCTTCTTTGCGGCTTCGACCGGGTCTCCGCCGCAGAAAATCGCGCCTGTAAACCCTTCGATCACGGGTTTATCTTTGAGTGCCTTCTCTAGTGCCAACGCGAAGAGTCTGTTTGAAATCACGTGATACTTTGCGTTTTGTTCGTTGAGCGATTTTTTAAGGTCACTTGTTTCGATCGCGCCTAATTTGGTTTCGGCCAGGAATACGGCCTCTGAATCCTTAATCATCTGAGCGTATTCTTCAACTTTAACCTGTTTTCGCTCTTTTGCAGATAGCTTTTTTTCTTCCATTTTACTTAGTATTTATCTATTACTTACGCTAATCCGGGAATTAAAAAAAGCCCCGGGTTTCCGAGGCTGTAGAGTAGGTTAGAAACAATATTCTTTGCCTCATCAGGACTTATTGGCGTTGCCGGATGTCTACAGCATTAATTCTTATTGATATTAACCGATGTATCTGCGATTGTCAAGCGTTAAACTAGCTCTTTGCTGATGGAAACGCTCGCTCCCATGGTTGGGGCGAGGTAGATAACCTGTACGTTTGCCTTGCTCTTATTACACGCTTCACGGACAGCGTCCACGAGCGCCTTAGCATTTTCTGCCAGCGCCTTGGTTTCCATTGAAACCTTTCCAATTCTGCAGTGAACCACACCTGCGCCGTCGCCTTTGAATGTGGTCTTTCCGCCTTTGAATCCCGCGATAGCATCAAAATCAGTAATAACAGTTCCCGACTTGGGATTAGGCATCAGCCCCTTGGGTCCCAAAACCTTGCCTAGCATAGCGATTTGACCCATCGCCGGAGGAGTGGCCAGAACCACGTCAAACTCAAACCAGCCCTCGTTGACCTTCTTGGAAAGTTCGGTGATTCCAGCAAAATCCGCACCTGCCTTCAGCGCCTTTTCCTTATCTTTGTCCTCGCAAAAAACGATCACGCGCTTTGCCGCGCCAAATGGGTTAGGGTAGGTGACTGTTCCGCGCAAAGAATACTCTTTTTCCTTGCTTTTTGTGGTGATGTGAGCGTCAATACTAGCGTCAAACTTCGATGTAGAGTTACCCTTGGCTTGCTCAATCGCCTCTTCAAGTGTTTCTGGCGCCTTTAGTGGAGTTTTAACCTCGGGTTTAGGCACTTTCTTAACAGGCTGAACTCCGGCCTTTTTCTCAGTTTTATTGGCTGGTTTTTTGACCGGTTTCTTAATCGATTTAGCTTTTCCGCCAGAGGCGGATCCGTCTTTGGCGGACTTTGTTTTTTTAACTGCCTTTTTTTCTTTTGTTTTCATTATGAATTTAGAGATTTGAGATTAGAATATAGATTATTTCTTCACTTCCACGCCCATGTTTTTTGCAGTTCCTTCTATTGTCTTTACTGCTGACTCGATATCTGTGCAGTTCAGATCAGGCATCTTCTGCTCTGCAATCTGTCGGATCTGATCTTTCGTGATCTTCCCAACTTTGCTTCGATTGGGTTCTTTCGAGCCTTTCTCAAGATTAATTGCTTTTTTAATCAACTCTGCGGCTGGTGGTGTTTTAATGATAAAAGTAAACGTCCTATCTTCATAAACGCTTATAATCACGGGCAAAACTGTATTTCCCTTGTCCTTGGTTTTCTCATTGAACGCGGTGCAAAACTCCATAATATTTACACCGTGTTGGCCAAGCGCTGGGCCAACTGGTGGCGCTGGATTTGCTTTACCTGCTGCTATCTGAAGTTTTATCAGAGCCTTAATTTTTTTAGCCATAATGCTTTTAAATTCTAATTACCTAAGTTTTAATCTCTAAACCTTAAATTCTAAATGGGTATTGTTTAGAATATTAGAATTTAGAGCTTTTTTAATTTATCAATGTCTAGTTCAACTGGCGTTTCGCGACCAAAAATGTTAATCATAACTTTCGCCTTGCCTTTTGCTTCATCGATTTCCAAAATCGTTCCATTCATTCCCTTAAACGCTTCATCTGCTCCACCCGCGACCTCTACAGCGTCATCCTTGGCAAGCGAAGTCTTATATGTTGGTTGTTTTACCTTCATAAACTTGAGTGTCGCCTCGACCTCGGTATCGGACAAGGGAGTAGGTTTCCTTGCAGTTCCGGAGAAACCGGTAACGCCTGGCGTATCTCGAACCAGTGGCCAGGTTTCCTTGGTTAGTTCCATTTTAACCAGAATATATCCCGGGAAAATGGTCTCTTCTCTGCTTTTTTTCCTGCCATCCTGAATAGTTACTTTCTCGTGGGTAGGGACAATTACTCGTCCGACCTTATGCTTCATATTCACAGTCTTAACTCGCTGTTTGATTAGCCCGGCAACCTTTTTCTCCTGGCCAACGTAACTATTAACTACATACCATTTCATGTTTGGATTGACTGGTTCGGCCTTCTCAGTCTTTTCAGTCTTGGTGTCTAGCTCTTTCGCTTTAGTTTTGGTCGTGGTTGTGTCCGATTCTTGTTTTTTAATTTCCTTTACCATGTTTATTCGTTTTTAAACGATTAGTCCAACTAGTCGCATGAAGCCTAGGTCTAGGAAATGTAAAGATAGCCCAAGCACTGCAGCAAAAACAATAACTATGAACGACAACTTAGCAACTTCTTTGGCTGAAAGCCATTCAGTGCGTTGAAGTTCGAGTGCGACCTCTCGAAGGAAGGTTACACCCGGTATTCGTATTTGTTTTTTTATGCCTTTTACTGTCATTTCAGCGAGGGGAGCAGGACTCGAACCTGCAGGTCCGGTTTTGGAGACCGGTCGTTTACCACTTAACGGATCCCCCCAAAACTAAAACTGATACTCCAAATTCCGGTACTCGGAATTCAGAATTCGGTTCCCAGTCCCCGGTTTTATTTGAGCTTTTGCTCTTTATGTATAGTGTGCTTCCGCTCCTTGGGGCAGAACTTGTTTACTTGCACTGTATATTGAGCGGTTTTCTTCTTTGATTTGACGTAATTTCTCGCTTTGCACGATTGACACGTCAAAAAGATCTTTACTGTTTTTTTCTTCTTTTTAGATTTTCCTGCCATTTCTGTATATTTTTAGTACCTAAAAAACTATCCCCACTGGGGATGTACTCCGGTATTCTACCAGTAAAGGTATAGTGATGTCTAGTGTTGTGGCTGTCGCGTATAGTATAATAGGGAAGCACGTTCGATAATGCGAACTTGCGCGAATCATGCGCTCGTAGTCCCGACTCAGTCGGGACACTAGTCTTCGGATTGGGAAGAATAGCCTGTTGCACTTTTAATAGTAAATTGCGCTCGTAGCTCAATGGATAGAGCACCAGTCTTCGGAACTGGTTGTTGTGGGTTCGACTCCCACCGAGCGCGCATGTTGAGGTGAATCATTTTCTCTTGTTGTGGAACCGTAGTTCTCGTGTTAGTATTACCCAGTATATTTAATCTTCTCAAAAGATGGACGATCCAAAAGATGTGAAAACAGATGCAAAACCGTGCGGTTGCGTCGGCGAATGCACTTGTAGCAGTTGTAGTGTATGCGCGAAGCCTTTAGATGACAAGGATTTCAAAGATAAGTGCGTATGTTGCTATTGTGCTGACGCGGAAGGGAACGTTAAGGCGTATGACGATTTAGTGACTGGTATGACTGGCTACTTCAAGTCACAAGGCAAAAGTGACGAGGAAGCGGCCGCGAAAGCGAAAGAAACGATCGATACCTGTCAGGCAATGAAAGACGGCAAGATCAAGAAAGGCGAGTAATACGTTTTGGTTATGAAAAAAACAAATACGGTCCAAAAGAGAATATTAACTGGTGATCGGCCAACAGGTTCGTTACATTTGGGTCACTATGTTGGATCACTGCAACAGCGTGTGAGATTACAAGATGAGTATGAACAGTATATCCTAGTTGCTGATACCCAAGCGCTAACTGACAACTTCGACGATCCGCAAAAGGTTCAGAGAAACGTGGTTGAAGTTACTATGGATAATTTGGCTGTTGGCGTGGATCCTCAAAAGAGCACCCTGTATATTCAGTCGCAAATATCGGCAGTTGCTGAGTTGTTCGTTATATTCTCGAACCTTGTATCGGTAGAGGAAGTGGGTCGTAACCCTACTGTAAAAGCAGAGATACTAGAGCGTTCTACTCAGAAGAAAACTTTCAATAAGCGTATACCTTTTGGCTTTTTCTCTTATCCGTTACACCAGTGCGCTGATATTCTGTGTGTAAATGGCGATTTAGTTCCGGTTGGCGAAGATCAACTGCCAATGGTTGAGCTTTCACGAACGGTCGCTAAGCGGTTTAACGAAGCGTATAGCACAAACCTTTTTCATATTCCTGAGGCGAAAGTGACAGAAGTTGCTCGGCTGGTAGGGACTGATGGTAATGCGAAAATGAGCAAGAGCCTTGGGAACTGTATCTACCTCTCAGATGATGAAGAAACGCTTCGAAAGAAGGTTTTCAGCGTATATACTGATCCAAAACGTATTCATGCAAATGACCCAGGACAAGTAGAAGGAAATGTGGTGTTTATCTATCTTGACGCCTTCGACCTCGACACTGACGAAGTGACGGATCTAAAAAAACGTTACCGTGAAGGGCGGGTAGGGGATGTCGAGGTAAAAGAGCGGTTGTTTCAGGTGCTAAATACTTTTCTTACTCCTATTCGAGACAAGCGAAAGTACTATGAATCGCGCAAGGAAGAAGTGATGGAGATTCTGATGGCGGGGAGCGAAAAGGTTCGTAAAATCAGCAACGAGATTCTCCTGCAAGCGAAAGAAGCGATGAAAATACGGTACTAATACATTGCCAGCATATACCACCGGGGGTATGCCTTCTCACAGTGCTGGGTTTTATTGCTCTTTGAACTGTTTAATGAATCCTGATTGGAAAACCTTATTAAAGTCGTTGTCGAACGTTGCCATATAGTCAACTTTGTTGTGAGTAGCTGTCAATAAATGATAAGCATCTCGTGGTTTCAAATTGTACCTCTGCATGTATTTAATTACCTTTAGTTGTGAGGTTTTTGTTGTTGGGGGATTAACAATATGTATATTTGGAAGACCTAGAAGCTCTAGTAGCCCAAGTTTGATAACAATTATCTTATTTGTTGTGTCTAAATCACGGGACGTTATATGCAGAAGTTCATCTATAACAAGAGGGGAGATTACTGGCTCGATATCTTGAAGCATTAGCTCAATAATAAGTTTTTCTGACCTGGTAGTCTTACCTTGCGCTATGCCCTTAAATTCTATGAGGACATTTGTATCAATGTAGCATTTCTTCATAACGTTCGTCGAGCATTTGATTAATTCTCTCTGGCGTTACAGCGGTTTTAAATTTCCAACCACCAGCAAGCTTCTTTACCTTTACCACGTTTCTTCGAATTCTCTCGGCCTTAGATAAACCTGTAGATTTATGACTAGAGGCAAATGGGGTAATATTGGCTAGCGGAATAGAATGATAGACGAGTGTAAAATTGTAGCCGTCTTCTAACTGCTCTTTGAATTCTGGGAAGTTTTCTCTAAGTTGTCTAACTGAAATTGTTTGGTTTGTCATGACGTGTAAAGATTATCGCATGATAATCAATTTGTCAAGTGGATAGATAGGTTTCTATGTGTTAAGATGTAGTAGAAATGAATAATAGTGCAATGATAGAACAAGAAATTGAGTTAGCATGGCTAGTGAAGAAGTTGCCAGATCTACTGAAATATAAGAAATCACGTATTGTTCAGGCGTATATCGATTCGGATGATTCGACGGTTAAGGATATACGGATCAGGGAAAAGGATGGGGTGTACACAAAAACGATCAAACGGTTCGCGATTAGTGAAACGGAAACTGGGTTTTGCACGGAGGAAAACCAACAATTGACGGAACAGGAATTTCGCACGCTTTTAAAGCGCACTAGAAAGAAAGTTGAGAAGGATCGGTACAATATTCCTATCAAAAACAAGTTAGTTGCAGAACTTGACGTATACCGGGGGAGGCTAAAAGGGCTAGTCGTGGTAGAGGTTGAGTTTCCTGATGTTGAAAGGGCACTAAGCTTCAAGAAACCTTCGTGGTTTGGGAAGGAAGTTACGGACTCGCAGGGGATATACCCACCTGCAATAGCTGGAATGAGGTTTGCGGAAGTGGAGAAGATTAATAACCAACACATACAGGCTCCGCATGTTTTATAGATTCGTCTCATTACCGCAACACGCTGTGTGTATGTGTTGAGGCATGATTGGCGTTTAGCAGGTGTTCATGGTCGAGTTTAGAACTACTAGGCTCCTGGGCGGTGCGAAGAAAGTGGCTTTGAAGATAGAAATGAGAGTAAAATTCGGTCTTGAATGTGGACAACTTTCGGGAGATGGTTTGATGCGGACTTTGCAGTATTTGTAAACTAGTTGTACAATCTGTTTATGGCTGTATTCGACCCGTTGTGGGCGTTGATAACCGATGATATTGCAATCGACCTCGGAACCTCTTCCACCAAGATGGCTGTAAAGGGTCTAGAGAAAATAATCACTGAGCCGACTGTGGTGTCGGTTGACAAGAATACTGGCGAGATTTTGAGCGTTGGCAAAGAGGCCAAGCGAATGCTTGGCCGCACACCAGCGAGTATTGTGGCAGTACGGCCACTTCGAGATGGTGTGGTGTCTGACTTTGAAACTACTAGAGACATGATTCAGTACTTTATTGAACTGGCATCGAGATCGTCGACGCGTTTTTTGAAGGTGCCAAGGCCCAGAGTAGTGATTGCGGTGCCTTCTTTGGCGTCAGAAGTGGGGCGCCAGGCTATTCGAGACGCTTCAAAAAACGCAGGAGCCAGGCAGGTATTTGTACTAGAACAGCCGATGGCCGCGGCCATCGGCGCAGACCTACCCGTGACCGAGCCAATCGGTAGTATGATCGTTGATATTGGAGGCGGAACATCAGACATCGCGATAATGTCGCTAAAAGGGATTGTTGTGGATAAAACCGTACCAGTAGCAGGTGATGAAATGGATGAAGAAATAGTCAAGTATCTCCGACACAAATATAACCTGTTGATTGGCGACCGCATCGCAGAAGAGATAAAAATTAAAGTAGGAAGTGCATACCCGATCAAAGAGAACGTTAGCTACGAGGTACGGGGACGGGATATCCTCCAGGGTATACCGAAAACTGTGAAAGTAACGAGTGTTGAGATACGTGAAGCACTGCAGGTGCCACTTTCAGTGGTCGCGGCTGCGATAATTGACGCACTTGAAGAGGCACCGCCAGAGATTTTGGCCGATCTTGGCGAAAAAGGGATCTGTATTGCTGGTGGAGGTGCGTTGATTCCAGGTATCAAAGAGTACTTTGAGGAAAAAGTAAAGATGGACTTTTATATCGCGGATAAACCAGTGTTTGCCGTACTTCGTGGGCTTTCGAAAATCCTTGAAGACATGGATATGATTGCAAAGCTTAAGGTTAGCGATGAAGAACCGCTTTAGGTTGGTGTCTTTTATGAAACGGCAATATGACTATTTAATCAGGCTTGAAATATACAGTGTCAACTGAAGAACTACGAAAACTTTTGCTTTCAGGCTTCGTAGGGGTAACAGTCTCGGGGCTGCTGGTGCTTTCCAGCTATGCCAGGCTTGTTGCGCCGGTACAGGATGTTTTCGACTATATTGCAGAGCCGGTACAGACAGTCGGTCTCTCGATCGACCGCGGAATTACACAGTTTTTCAATAGCTTTGGTTCTTTTGCGTCAATTCGAACCGAGAATCAGTCATTACGCGATGAGGTAGTAGCTCTTCGCGAGAAAACATCGGAATTGGAGGCGCTAAGGGATGAGAACGAATATTTGCGAAATCTCACAGGTGTTTCCTCGGGTATAAATACAGAGATGGTGCTTGCAGAGGTTTTGAGTTACGAACGGGATATAGCTGGTACGAGTGGTATCAAGCTTTCAAAAGGTGAAATTGATGGTGTATATGAAGGTGCTATTGTTTACGCGCAGTATGGCGCGCTCCTTGGTCGTGTGGTCAGCGTGGGACAGTACACGTGCATTATCGAGACAATAGCTACGCCGCAGCAACGAATGCCTGTAATGATTGAGGGGAGTTCAGCGCTAGGACTGCTTATAGGTGAAAACGATGAGATCTTGGTAGTTGAAAATGTTGACAGGAACGCGATTACACCGATTGGTGCGAGTGTGGTCACAACCGGAGAGAGTTCAGACTATCCGCCACTTTTAGCTGTGGGAACGGTTAAATCCGAAGTGATCGATCCAGCGAGCGCATTTAAAAAGCTCGAGGTTGAGCCACTATTTGATGAAGAAACACTTAGTTTTGTTTTGATCGAACTACAATGAGAAGACTAATTTGGATACCGATTGCGGTACTTCTAGGCTTGTTGGACGGCGTGTTTAGCGCGACATTTGGTCTTTCTGGAATAGGGTTTTCACTTGTGATTGTTGGAGTTGTGGGTTTATTTGTGTCAGGCCGGTATCCAGTATCGATTTTCTTTGCAGTTGTTGCTTGCTTGATCAAACATCTGCTTTCGGGTGTATCACTCGGATGGATGGAGCTTTTCTCCTCGCTCGTGGTTACGCTCGCTGGAGTAGTGAGGTATTTTGTAGGTGTCAGTGAAAAATGGATCGAGTGGGTAAGCGGCGGTATTTTACTGGTTGCGTTGTATTTTTTTGAGTTGCTAGTGACGCGTAACTTCGACACGAGTGCGTTTGCAAACCTTTCTGGAGTGTCGGTTTGGGGTGTGGTTTTGTGGATAATTTCTAATATTGTATCAGTTGTCTTTTTGGGGTGGATATTTAATAAGCTTGGTAAATGGGTTGAAAATGAAGAGTAAGCTCAAACTGGTTTTCCCAAATAAGTATCTATTTTATGTTTTAGTTACGGTTGTGACTATCAAGCTAGCGGCAAGTGCATTTGATTTGCAGATTGTTAATGGCGCAAACTATAACTATATGGCGACAGCAAACGCAGTTAGATATCAAACAGTTTATGCTCCAAGAGGAGTAGTTTTTGATCGTAACGGTAAGCAGCTTATCTACAATGTATCTACTTTTTCAGTATCTGTAGAGGCAGATAAGATTGCGGATGATGAAAATGGTGCGATCGATTATGTAGCAGAGACCGTAGGGGTTTCGAGAGAAGAGCTTTGGAAGGTATATCAGGATAAGCGCGAAAGGGGGGCGAATGAAATAGTATTAATTGATGGTCTCCTATGGGAGAGTGGACCATTTCAGTTAACTGCGGATTCGGATAAGTGGCCTGGTATTCGTGTTGATGAAAGCGTGTCAAGACAATACCCGGAGGGGTATATGTACTCACATATTATTGGTTATACTGGCGCGGTTTCCAAGTCAGATGTTACAAATGGTAAAGACGCAAATGATACTATCGGAAAGTCAGGTGTGGAATACACGTATGATGAACTTTTGCGTGGAACAAATGGGTTAAAAGTATCAGAAGAGGATCGGCGTGGATTAGTGGTGGATTCGTATATAGCCACCGAACCGATAACAGGAGAGAATTTGTACTTGACAATAGATGATGCTGTTCAACAAAAAGCCACGGAGTTATTGGCCAAGGCGATTGATGATATGGATGGCACAGGAGGTGCGGTGTTGATTCAGGATGTGCATACAGGAGAGCTGGTGGCCATGGTGACGCTTCCGTCGTATGATTCGAACATATTTGTTGATGGTTCTAGATCTGCGGAATTGTCGACATTATTTAACGATCCTGCGATGCCGCTTTTTAACCGTTCGATATCGGCGGCCTATCCACCAGGGTCAGTGTTCAAAACAGTGACTGCTACGATGGGTTTACAGGAAGGTGTGATTACACCGACAACAGAGATCTATACTGGCGGTACTTTTGAGTATAAGGGTGTAACTTTTCAGGATGCGAGCAAGCGCAACTGGGGTGACATCAATGTTACTGAGGCGTTGAAAGTCTCAAGTAGTATTTTCTTTATGAAGACCTCACTTAAGCTCCAGGACGAAAAAGGGAACGCAATTGATACGCTTGTTCAATATGCTAACTATTTTGGCCTTGGAATGAAGAGTGGAATTGATTTGCCGGGCGAGGCGACAGGTGCTGTCGCCTCGCCCGATACCAAAGCTCGTCTTCATAACGAAGTTTGGTATCCAGGTGATCTTCTAAATGCCAGCATGGGCCAGGGTGACCATCTAGTGACGCCAATACAGCTTGTCACTCTAGCTACGGCGATTGCTAATGGAGGGTATGTGATGAAGCCGTACATAGTAGGCGCAATCGACTCTGAAAATGGAGTTATGAACGTAAGCCCAGAGGTGGTTCGAAGTGGTTTTGTTTCTGACGAAACGCTCTCAACAGTTCGTAAGGGTATGCGTCTTGCGGTTACAGATGGTATTGCGAAAACCATGAACTCATCGGTTGTGAATATTGCTGTGAAAACTGGAACTGCTGAATCCGGGCTCCAAAGCAAGAATCCTCACGCGTTTATCATGGGTTTTGCCCCATATGAAGCGCCAGAAGTGAGTTTTGTTTTCTTTGTCGAGGCCGGTGGTTGGTCGTACGAAGCCGCGCCCTACGCCCGCGCGCTTATGGACTGGTACTTTGGAACCTATAAGCCATCTTTAGTTATTCAAGCGCAATCAAAGCAGGTGGATCAGATAGGTCAGACCGCTCTCCCTCAAAGTTCAGTGGTTATTCCTGCAGATCTGCTCGATATCGTGGCTTTTTATGCGCCTTCTAATGATGTTTTCCCGCTAGGTTATATCAACAAGAGGATATGGAGAATGAGGTAGTAGTGGAAAGGATATTATTCTTACGTTTGTGTGCTATTTTCATATGAAGGTCCACGGTGCTTTTCCTTACTATTGTGATGTACTACCAGCTGTCTGAAGTACTACCAGACAGTGAAAGTAGTACATCAGGGTCTAAGTAGTACATGTTAATGTGGAATGAACGGGTAGGAAACCACACGCTTCTTTTAACCAGTGGCTATCTATTTTTCAATATGCCAGCAGGCTTGGTTTTGGTGCCTGTAAGTGCTTCTTCAAATGATGCTATCGCGACTGCAATGCTACCTAAGAGGATTTGGGTTTTCTTATAAGTATCAAGCCTTCCGTGAACTCGTAAAGGAAACCTATGAAGAATCCGAGCGAAAAATGAAAGATAAACTCCTCAATAGGGATTCCGATTACCCAAACTCCAAGCAAGTACTCTTCTTGCCAAAAAAGATGGTTAACATTTGGGAAAACGTAGATAGTCGCCAGTTGGATGAGGGCAACTAAAATCATAAATATTGTACCGGAGACAAGTGAAGGGATTAATATTCGACGAAAAAAGAGGGTCAATATTAAGCCACTAATGCACATCCCGATTGAGGAGGCAAGGACAAGAGATAACTGAGTGCTCAGGGATATAGCTACTGTTGCGGCAATGCCTGTAAGAACCGCGATTAAAATGTAAACATGTCTTTTTACATGTATGTCGTTGGCAGAATGTCTTTTATAGTAATTACGGGTAAAAGTGTCATAAATAACTGAACCAACACCACCATAAAAGAAACAAAGTAGGATACTTTCAAGTCCAATGTTTAAACCTATTATGTTAATCAAGAATTCGGGTTGCCAGTATCTTGAGAAAAAGAAATGTTCAGTTAAGCCCAGTATTCCAATTAGAAAACTCATGTAAAGCATCTCTTTCCGTAGGTCTTTTCTGGTAACAAAGAAGAATATCCACACTATCCCGAGCAACAACGCACCAAACAAATATGCATATCTATAACCTTCCATGTTTTAGAGTAGCATACTTTTAAGATTTTTGCAGATTTTTCTGCGTAGGCGATCTAAACGGTCGTCAAAACGGCTGTTTATGATCGATTCAATTTTAATCTTTTCTTAATCTTTGGTTGGTATACTTTCGGACGTGAGAGTATACGCATTTATTGACACACAAAATCTGTTAAAGGGGATAGCGGCGCAAGGGTAGGAGCTAGATCTGGCACGGTTTTACGTGTATTTGCAAAACAAATATAAGGTTTGCGAGGCATTTTTGTTTCTGGGGTTTTTACGGGGTCACGAAACGCGATACGCAAAGCTAGAGAAGAAGAAAAGTAGGAGGCATTATCCTTCGGACGAAACCTTAGGCGTGTCCCCTCTGTCTAAAATATTATAGCACTATTGTCAACTATGGGAGAACATAAAATAAGTACGGAAAACTGGTTTTGGCTCTGGCTAATGAGTGTTGAGGGAGTAGGTCCAGCGACGTTCTGGAAGCTAGTTAATCGCTTTGGCTCAGCTGAAGCGGTTTGGAATGCTGGGAAAGAGGAGTTTCTCAACTCGGGGTTAGGGTTAAAGGATGGAGTGGTAGCGAGTCTTGAGGCTAGAAAGAAGACATTTTGCCGGGAAGTGTATATCGAGGCAATGGAGAAAAACGCGTCTTACCCGCTGTTTATTAAGACCGGGGGCTATCCGGAAAGGGTAGGAGAGCTCTCCAGCCCGCCACCGATAATTTGGGCTAGAGGTCGGACCGAATGGCTGAACAGTTATCCACAAGCCGCAGTGGTTGGTGCACGTAATTCAAATGTCTATGGGCGCGAGGTAACCGAGCAATTTGTATACGATTTGGTTTGCTCAGGTGTTACGATCGTGAGCGGGTTAGCATATGGCATCGACTCCTGTGCGCATAAAGTGGCGCTTGACACTCCAGGTGGACAAACGATTGGTGTGCTGGGAGGTGGCATGGTGCCACAACTTTTGTCTCGTCATGACGAGATATTTGTTAGGATGGCAGATGAGGCAGTGCTGATTTCGCAGTTTGACCCGTTTGCGCACGCAGGCTTGAGCACATTTCCGCAACGCAACAAAATAATGGCGGCACTATCAGATGCGGTGGTGGTAACGCAGGCGGGTCGCGATAGCGGTGCGCTAAATACTGCGATGCACGCTAATAAACTTGAACGACACGTTTATGTGGTGCCAGGCGATATTGATAATGAGAGAAGTGTAGGCTGTAACGCATTGATTGCGAATGATAAAGCTAAACTTGTAGTGAGCTCAAACAAAATCTTGCAAGCGCTTTTCCCTTTCGGTGGGTTTGGCGGCGGGTGTAAAGAAAACGCGAAAGCCGTAGGCGACGCTAAAACACTCGATAGTACTGATTTAAAGTCCAGGGTTTACAAGCTGCTTTCGCGTAAAAGTGCCAAATCGGTCGATCAGCTTGTTTTGCAGACAAACGAAGGTGTTAGCGAAGTGCTTTCTGCGCTTGGTGAGCTCGAGCTTTTGGGGCAAATTCGAAGCGTAGGTGGAAAGTACCTGAGGGTGTGATATACTCTGTCATGGTGAAAAGCAAAAAGGCTCAAAATATTGGGAAAGAAGCGGATGAATTTAAGAAAGGACAGAAGCTTCTAATAGTTGAATCTCCGACCAAAGCTAAGACGATTAAGCAGTATCTTGGGCGTAATTTTCCTGTTGTCTCGTCGATGGGGCATGTGCGGGATCTTCCCAAGTCAAATATGGGTATCGATATTGAGCACGGATACGAACCTGAATATGTTGCTGTCGCGGGTAAAACCAAAACAGTTGCAGAGATCAAACGACTCGCCAAAAAAACTGGCGGTGCAATAATGGCGACCGACCCTGACCGTGAAGGCGAGGCGATCGCGTGGCATCTGGCAAATGTGCTGAAATTACCAGAAAAAGAGGTTGAGCGTGTGACTTTTCATGAGATTACCAAGTCTGCGATCGAGGAGGCATTAACAAAGCCTAGGAAGCTGGACATTTATCTGATTGACGCCCAGCAGGCTAGACGTATACTAGATAGGTTGGTTGGATACGAGTTGTCTCCGTTTTTATGGAAAAAGATACGTTACGGCCTGTCTGCTGGGCGTGTACAGTCGGTTGCAGTGCGCCTTGTGGTTGAGCGTGAACGCGAACGCGAAGCCTTCGATATCAAAAAGTTCTGGAAGCTCTCGGCTTTTGCAGGGCAAAAAAAGCCTGATAAAATGGAGACTAGGCTTGTGCCTGAGGAAGAGAAGGTTGCAGGCGCCGGTTTAAGCACGGGAAAGGTTGAGCTGGTCGCTGGCGTTGCGCAGGCGATGCCGGAGGCGAATGTCGAAACTGAAGAAGACCAGGCTAGTGAAAAGGCGTTGAGTGATTACGTGAAAAACCCTGATTTGTGGAGGTTCTTCGTGGTGGACGAGGGTGGAAAAGCGGCTTTGGAAAAAGACAAGGCGTGGGTGGAAACGATGCTCAAGAAGCTTTCGCCGGACGTTAAAATCGAGAAAGTGGTGGAATCCGAGAGTTCGGTAAGCCCGCCGCCGCCGTTTACCACTAGCATGTTGCAGCGGGCTTCTTTTTCGCGCTTTGGTTATTCTGCCAAAAAAACGATGATGGTTGCGCAGCGATTATATGAGGCTGGTGCGATCACATACATGCGAACTGATAGTGTGGCACTCTCTAGTCAAGCGCTTGACGGGGCACGTAAGTATATTAACGACTCGCTTGGTAAAGAGTATTTGCCTGATCAGGCCAGGTTTTACAAAAATAGACAGAAGAATGCGCAGGAAGCACATGAGGCGATTCGGCCTACGGACATTTCAAAGCGTGAGCTTGAAGGGAAATGGACACCTGACCAGAAGAAGGTATATGGGTTGATCTGGCGGCGAACTGTGGCGTGCCAATGTAATCCAGCTCGTGTAAAAAAGTGGAAAGTGCAGGGTAGGGCAGGTGAGCTAAAAGTCGCAGGAACGACCTCGCAAGTGGTGTTTGAGGGCTTCTATAAGGTAGCTGGCATTCCGCTAGCCATGAGTGCTAACAAAAGCTTTATTCCGTCGGAAGGTGAGAGTCTTTTTGTTAGTTTATGGGCGGGGGTGGAGGGTCATACACCACCCCCGCCCAGATATACAGAGGCCTCCCTGGTCAAAGCACTTGAAGACTATGGTATTGGTCGACCTAGCACGTATGCCTCGATTATCGACACGATCGTCTCCCGCGGGTATGTAGCGCGCGTTACACGCGCGCTAGCGCCAACAGATAGCGGATGTGTGGTCAATGACCTCCTGGTTAAACACTTTGACCAAATCGTGAACTATGAGTTTACCGCGGAAATGGAAGATGAACTGGATGAGATCGCCGAAGGCAAACGCGAATGGAAGAAAGTGGTGGACGATTTCTATAAACCGTTCAAGAAAAATCTAACTGAAAAGGACAAAACAGTCGATAAAAACGATGTTGTAATCCTTGGTGACAGTGATGAAAAGTGTCCGGAGTGTAATGGTAAAATGGTTATCCGGCTTGGTCGCTTCGGTAAGTTTCTGAGTTGTGTCAAGTTTCCAGAGTGTAAAGGTATGAAGCCTGTGAACGAGGCGCCTGAGCTCGACGCAGCGTTTTGGCTGAAGTATGACGAGGTCAAGAAATGTCCAAAGTGCGAAGGTCTAATGACTCTAAAAACCGGCAGATTTGGCAAGTTCTGGGCCTGCGAAAAGTATCCGGAGTGCAAAGGCACGATGCCCTTGATCCTGAAAGCCAAGTGTCCGGAGTGTGGTAAGCCTCTTGTCGAGCGTAAATCCAAGAAAGGCCGCCCCTTCACCGGTTGTTCCGGCTACCCTGACTGTACCTACATCGTTAAATATGTCCGGAAAGGTAAGAAGAAATAGGCGATGAACTACTATTTTGAAGCTCTGAAAAAGTATACTGACTTTAGTGGTAGAGCAAGAAGAAGAGAGTTCTGGGTTTTTGTGCTGGTGAATACCGTGATATTCGGAATACTGTTAGCAATCGGTGTCATTTGTAGATTTCCGACCGAAGTGGATGTTTTCGTGCTGCCAGTACTCTTCTCCCTGGTAGTTCTGCTTCCGACCCTTGCTGTCACAGCGCGGAGACTTCACGACACCAACCACAGAGGATGGTTTATGTTACTTGGTTTTGCTGCGGGCATCGGATTAATATTTCTTCTGATAATGCTGTTTACTGATAGTGAGAAGGGGAAAAATCACTTTGGTCCAAGCCCAAAGAGTTAATTGACGTTTAATCTAATGAAGGTGTTTCGAACGAAAACGAACAAGTTGGCTGGTACTAATTTTAGGGAAGTACATAGGAATGCGATTGCTATTTACGAACAGATTGTTAAGAAAACAAAACGTCGAGTATACATTCGGTCTGTCTATTTCAAGAGAAGTAAAGTTTTTTTAGGGCTGTTCTTGCAACACCTTTTTGATAACAAGAACTGGAGGGATAGAATGAGAAGAATGAAGTATTTCCCTTGTGCTTTAGAACTTATTCGTGATTCACATATTGAGCCGATCTCAAAAGAAAACCCGAACAAAAGAACAGAAATTCTGCATCGTTTTGCGGGAGTAACAAGAGGGAATGACCTATTTTTTGTTCAAATAAAGGAAAATAAGAATAACGGTCAGAAGTACTTGATTTCAATCTTTCCAGTTGACCAGTGGAAGTAAATGGAAGCAAAAAAGGCTTCCCGCTAAGTGTGGTTTATAAACCACGGCCGAAAGCCCTTTCTAATAATCATAATATCATAAGTTGTAAAGAACTGTCAATAGTGAGAAAAGTACCATTTAAAGTGGGCTTTTTATGTTTTTAAGCCCGGGGTTGGTAACTTTGGTGTATAGCTGTGTGGTTCTGATGTTTTTGTGTCCGAGAAGCGCTTGGATATACCTTATGTCAACCCCGTTTTCCAATAAATGCGTGGCAAAGCTGTGGCGAAGTGAGTGAAAACTGGCTTCTTTCTTGATACCTGAACTTACTAGTGCTTTTTCAAATACCTTTTGAGCGCTTCGCGCGGTTAAACGACCGCCGCGTTCGGATTCGAAAACAAATGAGCCGGCATCTTTCCCTGCGATTAGGTTACGAACAGGGTCTTTGAGTTTTTCTGGAAATAGTGTGATCCGATCCTTGTTTCCCTTGGCGCCTTTAATCTGTACGGTTAATTCGTCTATATCAAGATGCCCAACTTTTAGGTTGATTATTTCGCTTACTCGTATGCCTGCTCCGTAAGCGAGCGAAAGAAGTAGTTTATGTTTACCGTTTTCAACGCCGGAAAGTAGCCGCGAGATCTCGCTTTTTGATAGCACTACCGGTAGCTTCCTGTTTTTTCTGGCGAAACGAATATCGACTTTATCTCTTACGTGCTCTATCTCGCGATAGAAAAACTTGATTGCATTTAGATGTAAATTTATTGTCTCTGGCGCGAGCCCTTTTCTAGTCAACCGAAATAGAAAGTACTTTATATTTGCTGTGTTTAGACGTTCCAGGTCGGACTCCTTAAACTTGAAGTATCGCTCCAGGCAGAACAGGTAGCTTTCGATCGTTTTCGGGCTGTAATGTCGGTATGTCAACTCGTTTTCGGTTCGTTTGAGGAGTGTAGGTAGCGCTTGCATTGTGTGTTTAGGAGAGGTAGTATTAAGTAGGTTAAGGGCAATCAGCTATTTTTGGGTTTCTGGCTGACTTCACCTATTATACGTAAATCGAACATTAAGTCAACCCGATTACGCCCAATAAAGAGTTAAGCGAAATAACAAAAACACGATTTATAAATTTTGACAATCAAATCATATGGTAAATGAATCAAGGGAAATCGGAATGTTCCCTTTCAAGGAACAGCCAGGAGAAGAAATCGCTCGCGGTGTTGAATTTCGCGTTCTAAAACATAACGATGGTTGGGTGGTAAAAGAAGGAATCCACCCCGAGGCAAATACCTTTGAGCAGCTTAAACAGGACAAAGAAGACTTCGAAGCTTTTTCCGTGTATTTGGAACGGTTCCTTCCGGAAACATATCACATTCGAGGTCACGGTAGCGATGGAAAGCCGTGCAACATTGTTAGACAACGCAAAATTAAAGGGAGACCGCTCGCTGAATTGTCAGATGAAGAAGTTTTTGGTAATAATGAAGTCAGGTCGCAACTTAGAGAGTTTTTTGAACAATGTGACAAGATGTGGGACGAAATAGGGCGGGTTCCTGACATTTGTGGCCCCGAGGGCGACATAGTAAAAGGCCTTAATCCTAGATACGCACGTAATATTTTAGTGGAAGATGCTACTAATAAAGTTTGGTTGGTGGACACCGCTGCTCACCCATTAGTCTTTTCAAAAAAAGCTATGCTGAGATATAAACCCGCCCTATTTGTCTTAAGAAAAATGATGGGACGATTTCAAAGAAAGTTGCGACTTAGCGAAAAGAATTCTTGATTGTCAAAATTATTTAATGGTTTGTGTTTTTGTTACTTCTCCGTTCGTTTTACTCACTTCGACCTCGTTGCGCTCCCGCTATCGCTCGGGTCAGACAACGCAGTATGTCCGGCTCAGTCCTTGCAGTCCTTTGACCCACATTAGCCGAAATCGGATAAGAAGGGCCACGAACTCAAGAGGGACATTTCAATAATAAAATGATAGTATTAAACAGCTCAACCAATAAAGTAGAATCTAGTGGAAACAGATAATAAAAAATCATTTTTACGCCACTGGTGGTGGTTGATAATTATCTTAATTGGGGTAGTGGTATTTGCCATTGTGGCCATAATGGGGCTTCTCCATGATAGACGGTTACGATTAGAAAATGAGTCGGAAGAAAATTATATGCAAAACGATTTTGAGTGGCCAGATCCAAATGTGAAAAGCATCGATACCGTGTTTGTTGATCTAGACCAGATCAAAGCTATTTCCAAATTCCGTAGTTGCGCTGGTCACGACCGTGCCGGATATAATTTTAACCAAGTTCTCGAGACTGATCGTTCAATGAAGCACTATTTTGAGCCAATAAGAAGCTCTTCTGAAACAAGTACTCAATTGGCTCTTTATGCACCCTTCGATGGCACGATCGTACATATTAGGCATATCGAAAACAATCCCGATGGTACAGCAAAAACTACTCAAGAATACACCTTGTTGAAAGACGGCAGTATTGAAATTAGTCCAATTAGAGAAGCGGAAGGCGAACGGTCATTTTCCGGTGACGATTTTAACTTAATGAGTCCGCTTGATGAAAATGCTGTTTTTGGTTTTCGCCATGTAACTCCAATTAAAAGTTGGGAACTTGGCGATCAGGTAGAGGCGGGGGAGATATTTGGTTATGCGTTAGTGGCCGAAGGCAGTAATTTTGACATAGACTATGTTGGCAGAAACTTTAAAATCGAAGATAAAGATACCTATATTGAGGTGATGGATTCAGTATTTAATCATATGACGGATTCAGTTTTGATTGAGTTTTCAGAATATGGCGTTACACCTGGAAATGTCATTACTACTAAAGCTGAGCGTGATGCCCAGCCATGCGGATATGATCCCATAACCAAGTATGATTCACCGGTTTGCCACCTAAGTAGTACTGCTTCTGATCCAACTGAAAATGATTGTTATGTCCGATTAGAAAAAGAGTAGTACGAGAAAAGGAACACATCAGCTAACAGTATGTATCTGGCTACGCAACTTTTCATACATGCGAAAGTTAAGCGCGATTTGTTTTAATCTTTTTTCCCGATCTGGCTATTGCATTCGTCCTAGTTTGTGGTATTATCATCTCTATCGAGCACTCTGCTAGAACTTCTTGGTTCCAACTTTGCCAAGGCTTCGTTGGAGCAAGTAGCAGGGGAAGTTTAATTAAAAGAAGTCAAAATGGTCGAAAAGAAAGTGAAAAAGACGGTTGATGCTGACGTGACAAAAGCAGAAGCAAAAACCGAGGCAAAGGTTGAGAAACCAGCTGAAAAGGAAAAAGCTGAAGTAGTGAAAGAGGTAGTCGCAGATGCTGCAGAAGGCAGGACAATAAAGGAAGAAAAGGCCGAGACGCCAGTTGAAAAAGTAGCTCCCGCAAAACCTGTAACCCTACCGATCCCAGTTCCCAAGGACAAAGACACCATGGCCAAGCTTTTGGGCAGTGGTATGCACTTTGGTCATCGATCCTCAAAATGGAACCCAAAGATGAAACCCTTTATCTATGCAGAACGTAATGGTATTCATATCCTGGACCTGACCAAGAGTATCGATGCGTTAAACGCGGCATGCGAGTTTTTGATGCGCGCCGCAGCCATCGGAGATGTGCTATTTGTTGGGACCAAGAAACAATCACAGGAAATCGTTGAAAATGAGGCAAAAAGGTGCGGCGCTTACTATGTAGTACGTAGATGGCCAGGGGGTCAGTTGACCAACTTTAAGATAATGCGAAATAGCATTGATAAGCTGGACGCAATTGTAGCCTCGTTCGAGCAGGGGATTGAGAATAGAACGAAATACGAATTAGTTCAGCTTAAAAGAGAGCTTAAGAAGCTTAATATGCTTTACGGCGGAGTAAGAGGCATGAAGCGCTACCCTCAGGCGATTGTGGTTGTAGACGCCAAGGTCGAGCGAATTGCAATTCTCGAGGCCAAACGGATGGGTATTCCGGTGGTTGCAATGCTAGATACTAACTCTGACCCAACTATTGTTAAGTATCCAATCCCAGGAAATGATGATGCAACCAAGGCAATTTCTGTTGTTATTTCAACGCTGGCAACAGCAGTATTGAAAGGAAACAAAGGTAACGGTGTAAAACATATGCCGATCGACTTTGCTATGATTGACGATCGGATTGAAAAAATGACTGAAGCGCTTCAAAAGAAAAAGGAAGAGCTTCAACCAGTTAAGAAAGAAGATAAGACTAAAATGCTGAAAGTCAGTGGTAGAAACGTTAAAATAATTAGGAAGAAGCAGTAAAATGGTAGATATCGAAATCATTAAAAAACTTCGTGAAGAGACAGGCGCAGGGGTAGGCGATTGTAAAGAAGCACTCGATAAATCGAAAGATGATTTTGAAAAAGCTAAGGTGTATCTGAAACAAAAGGGTGTGGCCAAAGCTGCAAAAAAGGCAGAGCGAAGCACTGGTGAGGGTACTTTGGGCATATATCTACACCCGACCAATGAAAAACTAGCTGTAATAGTCGAAACAAAATGCGAGACCGACTTTGTGGCACGAAACGAGAAGTTTAAAGCATTTGTCAAAAACGCGGCTCTTCAAGTAGCAGGTATGTCACCTCAGTATATTTCAAAAGACGATATTCCTAAAACGCTTGTAGCTAACTGGAAGAAAGAGATTAAAAAGGAACGTGGTGCTATGGTTTCTGCGAAAGAGACCGAAGGGCGAGTCAGCGCAAAGTACAAGGAGCTGTGCCTTTTAGAGCAACCATTTTTCAAGGATGAGGGTGTAACTATCGGGGAGATGTTAACGGAATTGGTTGCTGTTATCGGAGAAAATATTAAAATATCACGATTTGTTCGGATCAGAATGGGTGAGCCAACAATAGTTGCAGAGACAGCCGAGAAACGGTAAGATGCTTTCACTATGATCGATGATCTAAAGAAGCGTTTACAAAAAACGTTAGAGTTCCTGAAAGAAAAGCTTAAGCAGATTCGTACTGGCCGTGCGAATATTGCGCTTGTTGAAAATGTCCAGGTCGAGGCATATGGCGCTAAAATGCCAATGAACCAACTTGCGACTATTACTGTGCCAGAGGCCAAAACGATTTTGATCACACCATGGGATAAGGCAAATGTTGAGTTGATCGTTAAGGCAATTCAGTCTGCAGATATTGGAATAAATCCGTCAGTAGAAGGTGAAAGTGTTAGACTTGTACTTCCACCGATGACAGAAGAACGTAGAAAGGAGCTAGTGAAAGTAGTGAAAGATGAGCTTGAACTTGGGCGTATTTCGATACGCGGTGCCAGGAAAGAGATCCTGCAAATGCTCGATAAGACCGAAGGAATGGGGGAGGACGAAAAAGAGCGAATAGAAAAACAGGTAGACGAGGAGGTGAAAAAGGCGAACGAAGAGATTGAGAGAATTGGGGAGGCGAAAGAGGCTGAAATAATGAGCCTATAGTTTAGCCGTTACTGAAATGCTATCGGTTTGGACAATACTATTGTTTGTTTTCATACTGGGCTTGATGATTTTGGTCCATGAACTTGGCCATTTTCTTGCCGCGAAAGCGGTGGGAATTAAAGTGGAGGAGTTTTCCATTGGTATGGGCCCCAAGCTCTGGTCAAAAACCTCAAAAGAAACTCAGTTTTCTATACGTGCTTTGCCAATTGGTGGCTTTGTCCGAATGCTCGGAGAAGAGGATATGGATATAAAGGTGAAAGGTAGTTTTGGTAGTAAAACCCCGTGGCAAAGGTTTTTTGTGGTTGCTGCAGGTGTAGTGATGAACTTTATTCTGGTAGCGATTATTGGTTATATCATTGGCGCAATTCTAGGATTTGGATATCGATTTCCAATTATTGGCGAGAGTAAACCACTGATAGGTAATTCGGAAGAAAAACCTTTGATTGTCGAGGTTTCTGATGACTCTCCGGCTGCTCTCGCAGGTGTAAACGTGAACGATATTTTGCTTTCAGTTGATGATCAAGAGTTTGGTAGCACAGAAGCGTATATTGAGTACATTGGCAACAAAAAGGGCTTAGAGGTCAAATTAACGCTTGGAGAACTGGTTTCTGGGGCGGAACGGGAAGTGGTATTATTACCGCGCGTAGAACCGCCTGAGGGCGAAGGTCCGCTTGGTGTTGCACTTTCTGGGATCTGGATTGTAAAGTATGAGGGCGCGATGAAGGCCGGAAGTGGTTTTTTTCATGCGATCAACACGTTTGTTTATAATGTTGCTGGTTTTGGCGAGCTGATTAAGGTCTCGGTTGAAGAGCATTCGATTGCACCTTTAAGCGAAAATGTGAGTAGTCCAGTTGGTGTTTTTTACTACATTAGCGAGGCTATTAAAATTGGATCTCCGTTAGCGATTCTAGATATTATTAGTATTGTTGGTATCAGCTTGGTTTTTGTGAATTTACTTCCGATTCCCTCGCTTGACGGCGGCTATCTATTGTTTCTTATTATCGAGGGTGTCAGCGGTAAGCGCCTGCCGGGTAAGATTCTACAGCTGATCACTCAAATAGGCATGGTTTTGCTTATACTTTTACTGATAGTGCTGGTATTTAAGGACTTGATACAGTTCCAAGTACTATGCCGATTATTCAAGTTGTACTGCAACTAATCGGTATGGTATACTCGAGTAATATTTTAAGGAGGTGACTTTTTCATGGTCGTTATAGTCAGAGAAGGTGAGGGTTTGGATGCTGCCTGGCGACGGCTAGTAAGAGAGATGGTCAGCAATGGCGTTTTCGTTGAATTTAAAAAGCGAGCACGTTTTATCGCACCATCTACAGCCAAAGCAGAAATAACCAGATTCTACCTGAAAACAAAACGGCGTAGACGTTCTGCCAAGCGAAAGCTTAGGTCAAAAGGTAAAGATAAAGCATAATGGCCGATCTTTTACGAAAAATCCAGGGAGAGAGCATGTTAGCGCTAAAAAGCGGTGATAAGACACGAGTCTCGGTTTTACGGTTGGTATTGGCGGCTGTTAAGAATCGCGAAATCAGCAAAAGACCTGATCCGATTGATGATTCTGATGTGATGGCTGTTATTGCCAAGGAGATAAAAGAGAGGGTAGATGATATTAAGATTTATGCTAGCGCGAAGAAAGACGATCGTGTTAAAACGCTCGAAGAGGAACTTAAAATCTTGCGTGAATATCTACCGGAAATGGACGAGGGCGCACTTGAGGCCTTGGTAACTGAGGCGATACAAAAGACTTCTGCTTGCTCGCTCGCGGATATAGGTAAAATAATGGGATATGTAATGCCAAAAGTTAGCGGCCAGGCTTCGCCTGACCTTGTCCGCTCGCTCGCGGCCAAACACCTTACGCAAAGTAAAAAATGATAGCGCTCAATATCGAGTGTGAGGTTCCTATCTCCAAAGGTTTGTGGCAAAAAGCAATCGAACATGCAGTTTCACTTGTTGGCTTGGCAAATGGTTCGCAAACGATATCATCTGTGTTTTCAGTTACGTTTGTCGATGAAAAGACGATAACTGAGCTAGCGGGCAAGTATAGGAACGATCCACGACCAACTGATGTACTCTCGTTCTCGCTAGACACGGCTGAGGCTAAGACACAGAATGCTGCCAAACAAGCTAGCGGGCAAAAGTCTACTGTTCCAAACGCTCCAAAAGGGGAAGTCATTGTTTGTCCTGAAGTTATCTTGCGGAACGCGGAGAAGTTCAAGGTTCCTTTTAGCGAGGAGCTTTTGCGTGTGACAGTTCATGGTTTGTTACATTTAAAAGAGATGGATCATGAACCCTTCAAGTTTCCACTTCTTTCCAAAGGCTTGAAGCCGGAGGTTTTGAAGAGCAGGTCGTATATTGATGCGAAAAAGATGTTCGAACTCCAGGAGGGTCTAGTTAAACAGCTTCGATTCGATGTGTTTGCACCTAAGCTGATTGTGGGGCTTGGCAATCCAGGCAAGAAGTATGCTAACACTAGACACAATGCTGGATTCCTGTTTGCGGGCATACTTCTTCGGGTAGTTGGCGCGAAACTCGAAGTGGCATATTCATCTAGGAGCACGGAGTTAAGTGAGGGTGTTAGCAAACACGGGGCATCATATGCCAATTTCGGAGCTGTGCATTATGCGTTGCCCCAGGGTGGCATGAACGTCTCTGGGCGAGCTGTTGCGCGTCTTTGCGAGTACCTCAAGATCGACCCCAGAGAGTCGTTATTGATAGTTCATGATGACCTGGATCTTCGTTTAGGTGAAAGGAAGCTTTCATACGGTAAAGGACGGCTTCACAAGGGGGTCGAGGACGTTGAGCGCTCGCTCAAAACCTCACGTTTCTGGCGACTTCGATTGGGAGTAGACGCAAGGGACGCGCGGAATAGGGAAGAAGGTAAAGAGTACGTGCTTCAAAACCTCGGCTTTGAAGAGCGAAAGGTGCTTGATAAAGTCCTTGCAGAAGCGGCTAGGGCGATCGCCGAAAACATCAGGCTAGTTGGGTAGAGCGATGTTTAACAACGTTGCCCTGGTGCGTGTTGTACCGCGGCATCGCTGGGAATGGACACCGGCGTTCGTTCGGTCTGTGTGACCTATAGTGGGGCTGGTCTGAAAGGGGTAAATGGTATATGATCGAGGTCTAATGAGTACACTGTATCGTAAGTACCGCCCAACCAGGTTTAGCCAGGTAATCGGGCATGAATCCGTGGTTTCACTAATTCGAAACGAGGTGGTTTTGGACACGCCGTCACATGCATATTTGTTCTCTGGGGTTCGTGGGGTAGGAAAAACAACGTTTGCGCGACTTATTGCTAGAGCTCTAAACTGCAAGGAGCGGGCGAAGATCGACAAGAAGGGCAGTGGGGTAGGTAAAGTGGTTGAGGGAGCGGTTGGAAAGGCGCTGGGGAGGAAGATAGCGAATAAGGGGAATGGTAACAAAACAGCTGATGTTTTTCCGGGTGATCCGTGCGGAAAGTGTGACGCCTGTCTGGATATTGAAAAAGGGGTTTTTCCGGACGTTGTTGAGATTGACGCGGCCTCGCATCGGGGAATCGATGAGATTAGAAGTTTAAAAGAGCGGATAGCGTTTGCCCCGATGCGAGGCCGCTACAAAATTTATATCGTAGACGAGGCGCATATGTTGACGCGGGAAGCGTTTAATGCGCTTCTCAAAACGCTCGAAGAACCCCCAGAACATGTGGTTTTTATCCTTTGCACGACCGAACCGCATAAGCTACCTGAAACAATAATTTCAAGATGTCAGTGGTTCGAGCTCAAGCTGGCAACTCCGGAGCAACTATCGACCAAGTTAAAAGAGATCGCGAAAGCAGAAAAAGTAAAGGTAGAAGAAGAGGT
>Ga0209668_10000020_pt1 | contig 69507 bp, 56 predicted proteins | sample FrelakmetPLP11PL_FD_187150 | JGI IMG/M metagenome (GOLD analysis project Ga0209668, IMG submission 187150) | Freshwater lake sediment microbial communities from the University of Notre Dame, USA, for methane emissions studies - PLP11 PL (SPAdes)... | ecosystem: Environmental > Aquatic >...
TCCTCGTCTGCTCGATCGTCAACAGTGCCCACAGCACGATCGAGCAGACGAGGATCATCCCGCCGGCCTGCGCCAGGAACGCGCGCGAGCGTTGGAGCATCATGCGGAGGATGCCGCCCCAGTGCGGCATGCGATACGCTGGCAGCTCGAGGATCAGCGGGAGGCTCTTGCCCTTGAGCACGGTGCGCGAGAGCACTGCGGCGGCGGCGAGGGCCATCAGCGTGCTGAACAGATACATCGCGACCATCAGGAGTCCCTGCACAGGCAGGAAGCCCAGCACAACGCTGGCCGGGAACAGCGTGGCGATGATCAGCGTGTAGACCGGCAGACGCGCCGAGCAGGTCATCAGGGGAATGACCATCATCGTGAGGTAACGATCGCGGGCGCGCTCCATCGTGCGCGTCGCCAGAATCGCAGGCACGGCACAGGCGTAGCCTGACAGCATGGGCACGAAGGCACGGCCGGAGAGGCCGAACAGGCGCATGATGCGATCCATGAGATAGGCAACCCGCGCCATGTAACCCGTGTCTTCAAGGATTCCGATGAAGAGGAACAGCAGCAGGATCTGCGGCAGGAAAACCACGACACTGCCCACACCGGCGATCACGCCGCCCACGAGGAAGTCGCGCAGCAATCCGGGCGCCAGCGCGCCTTCACACCAGCTGCTGAGCGCGGCAAAGCCCGTCTCGATGGCTCCGATCGCCGGATCAGACCAGCTGAACAGGGACTGGAAGACAACTCCCATCAGCACCAGGAAGAGCACGAAACCCACGGCCGGGTTGAGCAAGATGGCATCGACGCGTTCCGTCAGGTTGACGCGTGGCTGTGTCTGCATGCGCAGGCAGCCCGGGAGGCGCGCATCGATCCAGGCATAGCGTGCACGGATCAAGGCCTCGTCGAGACTGCCTTGTGCGCGCAGACTCAGCGCCTGCTGACGCAGTTCCTGGGGAATCCCGGCGAGCTCATCTTCGCTCTCCAGCGAGAGCAGTGCCCAGCGAGCCAGAGCCCGCCCGCGGCGCACGTCAGTGGCATTCCACGCCGCCGGCAGCAGGGGCCGGAGCTGTTCCAAGGCGTTCATCACCGCCTGCGGCTCGTCGATCTGCGGTCGCGCGCCGAAATGCTCGTCGCGCAAGGCACGATCCATCGCGGCGCGCAGCTCGTCGATGCCCTCATTGCGCAGGGCGGAGATCGCCACCACGGGCACGCCGAGCTCGCGCTCCAGCGCACGCACGTCCACCTCCAGGCCGCGCGCGGCCAGCAGGTCGCTCATGTTGAGGGCCACGACGACGCGACCGGGCAGCTCGAGCACCTGCAGCGCCATATACAGACTGCGCGCAAGCTGCGAGGCGTCGATCACCAGCAGCGTGAGGTCCGGCGGTGCGAAAGGGGGCAGGCCCGCGATGACCTCGATCGCGAGTTCCTCCTCGCGACTGCGTGCCGTCAGCGAGTGGCAACCCGGCACATCGAGGATCGAGACGCTGCCAGAGCGCGGGAGCACGAAGCGACCTTCTGCGACCTCGACCGTTACGCCGGAGTAGTTCGCGACCTTCTGCTGCGAACCCGTCAGTCGGTTGAAGAGTGTGGTCTTGCCCGCATTGGGATTGCCGGCGAGAGCAATGCGCGTCAAGGGACCTCCACAGAGAGACCCTGCGCATCCTCGCGCCGCACGCTCAGCAGCATGCCACGCACCTCCAACTCCACGAGGTCGCTCACGGCCCCGCTGCGCACGAGCCGCACGGTGGTGCCTGGCAGCAGGCCCATCTCCATCAGCCGGCGACGGAACGGGCCGGTCCCCTGCACTGCGTGCAATCGGGCGATCTGGCCGGGCCGGAGCTTGCATAGATCCAGGATCATTTTGAGACTGGATCTCAAGATAGCCGATCCTGCACGAGGCTTCCAGTGTTCGCTTCAGAGCGTCAAGATGCGCGCATGAGCGATCCCAAGAGCGCGGCCGGCACTCACGCGGCGGACATGGTCCGCGATGGCATGACCTTGGGACTGGGAACAGGCTCGACGGTGCACTTCGTGCTCTTGCGGCTCGCGGAGCGCATCCGCAGTGAGGGGCTGCGCGTGCGCGGCGTGCCAACCTCGCTCGATACCGAGCAGAAGGCGCGCGCATGGGGAATTCCCCTCATGGAGTTGGCAGAGGCGCGCGAACTCGACCTTGTCATCGATGGCGCGGATGAGATCGACCCTGAGTTCCGGATGATCAAGGGCGGCGGCGGCGCGCTGCTGCGCGAGAAGGTCGTGGCATCGCTGGCAAGGCGCATGCTGGTTGTCGTCGGCGCCAACAAGTGCGTCGATCGTCTGGGCACCACCTTCGCCCTGCCCGTGGAAGTCGTGCCCTTTGCGCTTCCCTTCGTTGCCCGCAAGCTGGCCGAGCTGGGCTGCGATCCGATCGAGCGCCGCCTCAACCACGCTTCCTGCCGCACCGACAACGGCAACGCGATCCTCGATTGTCGCTTCGCTCAAGGCATCCTGCATCCCGAGTCGCTCGATCGCGCGCTGCATTCCATTCCCGGCATCGTCGAGACGGGCCTGTTTCTCGGGCTGGCGCACGCGCGCATCGTGGGTCGGGAGGATGGCGGCGTCGAACTCGTCGAGCGGCACCAGGGTTAAAAAGAAAGCACCGCGGTTTGACCGCGGTGCTCTCGTATCAGCCGCGCTTTGCGCGCGACTGTTGGTTCCTCACAGCGAGGAGATGTAGGCCAGAATCGCTTCGATGTCGTTGTCCACGTTGGCGCCGGAGACCAGCGTCACCTGAACCTTCGAGGCGCCCTGCACGAACTGCTCGTGCCCGCGCAGATCGTGCACTTCGTTGAAGTGCTTCTGCACACTGACGTAGGGGGCCTGACCCACGGCGGTGTAGGCCGGCGAGCCGTAGATCGGGCTCGAGACCTGCGACTGCGGGTCAAGCAGATGGCGCAGCGAGTAGCTGGTGTGGTCGTGGAAGTACGGGGCCGTACCCTGCACGCCCAGCTTCTGCGGAACGCTGAAGGCCTGCGGAGCGCGGGCGAACAGCATGAAGGGATTCTGCGCGTCGCAGTTGGGATCGGTCAGCGGATCGCAGGGGCACAGGTAGCTGTTGCCGTCATCACGACGGAAATCGTCGTGGCCATCGGGGTACATGACCGCGTAGGTTTCGCGGTCATCGTAGCCGTCGCTGTTGCGGTCGACGTCGATGCCCGGGATGCCGTCCTGGTCCACGTCCGCACCCGAGTTCACGTTGCGGATGTTGACCGCCACGATGTTCTCGCGCAGCGAGAAGCAGGAGGGGTCCACGTTGCCGAGGTTCTCACCCGTCGTGAGGATCGGGTTGAGGAAGTCCACGGTGTAGAAGCGCGGTCCCGGGAAGTTGCCGGGGTTCGTCTCCGCATCCGGGTGGCAGGTGGCGCAGCCCGCGTGACGCAGCGTCGGGTTGAGGCCCGTGTCGTTGGTGCCGAAGTACAGGTCCTTGCCGAGTGCGGCCTGCGACGTGTAGGTGCTGCCGATCGGGTTGAGGTTGGGGTTCAGCGGGAAGGGAATGATCTCGTGGTATGCGCGCAGGCCGGCCTGCTCCGCATCGGTGAAGGCTCCCGTTCCGCCGTTCTCTCCGGTGAACATCGGGCCGGTTTCGCCGAGGTTGAGGCGCACGCCCTTCCACAGGATCAGACCGGTTCCCAGCGCGCCGCCGTAGACCGGCATCGTGCTGCGCGGACCCGCGGGGCGCTGCCAGACGTTGGCGTCCTCACCACCGTCGAAGTGGCACGAAGCGCAGGAGTTGTTGAAGTTGCCGGCCGTCTGCGGGCGCGAGGCGTCTTCAAACAGTTCCTGGCCGATGCGCTGGTCCTGCGTGAAGGCATCCGGGCCCTGGTGCGTCGGGATCTGCTCCTTCAGCTTGTGGATGGTGCCCGTGGTCCAGTCGACGCGCAGCACCGAGAGGCTCCGCGAAGCTTCGTTGATGATGTACACGCGCGCATCATCCTGAGGCGTGGTCGCATCGGGAACGACCGTCATGCTGAGCGGCAGGTCACCGATGCCCGTGGTCAGATCGAACGGCGTGCGGGCCTGGAAGTTGTGGCGCGGCGGATACACGCACTGCAGCTCCATGTTGTTGCCGCTGGTCTTGTAGAGGAACAAGTCCTCCGAGCCGCGGTTGAGCATCAGCACCTGGTTGCCGCTGGGGCTGTAGGCGACCGAGCCGGGGTGTCCGGCGCGGTGGCCCATCTTGTTGACGCCGACGCCCGTTGCGCCGGTGACGAACTTGACGCCCGTCGACAGGGCCTGCTCACCCGTCAGCGGATCCGACACGAGCACCTGCGCGATGCCGACGAAGTTCGTCAGGCCGGCCGGAATCGTGTAGGTCGCGGTGTTGCCTGTCATGTTGATGCTGACGCGAGGCGCCACGAGCAGATTGCCAGCGCTGCCGAGCGCGATGTTCATCTGCGTCTGGCCAAGCAGCAGCTTGGCCGACTGGCCGGGCTGCATGCCGCTCACCACGAAGGTGATCGACTGGCCCGGGATGGGCGAGCCGGAGCCGCCCAGCGTCGGGATGTTGCCGTTCGCCATGCGCTTGCCGCGGCCGAAGGGCACGAACTCGGCGGGGGTCTTGGTGTCCGCGATCTCGTTGTGCAGGCGCAGCGAGTTGTCACCGGCCTGACCGTAGGTGTTCGTGACCGCATCCAGCACGGTCAGGGCCGGGTAGACGCGGTTGGCGTAGGCGCCGTCGAGCGTCGGGCCGAAGTTGTGACCCACGTCGTGGTTGACGTTGTGCAGCACGTGCGGGATCACCGCGCGGGTGCCGTCGGGGGAAAGCGCGATGTTCTCGAGGAAGCGCGGCTTGCCCTGGCTCTTGATGATCTGGACCTTGACCGGGTTGAGCACCGGGTCAAAAGCGTAGTCATCCGTGTTGATCTTCGTCGTCAGCGTCGCTGCCGTCGGCAGGCCGCCGGCGTTGAGGGTCAAGTCGACCACCGACACATACGGCGACTTGTGGTGGGTGACATAGAGGCGCGAGTTGTCCGAGCGCAGCACGAAGCCGCGCGGATCACCGACATCCGCCACGCCGTCGCGGTTGGCATCCACATCCGCGATGGTGAAGGGGGCCGGGATCTTGCTCAGATCGCGCATGTACTGGAACGTGAACAGCGGCGCGAGCGTGTTCGCATCGTAGAACTTCAGCGTCGCGCTGCGGGTGCCGCAGACCACAAGGAACTTGCCGTTGGGCGACACGGTCAGGGCGACCGGTTCCACACCCACGTTGGACAGGGTATTCGTGACGCTGAGCGAACCCACGTTGATCACGCTGATGGTTCCGCGCAGCTCGGTGCCGTTGAACGGCGTCACGAAGTTGCGGTCGATCGGCACGTTGCCGCGCTGGTTGGCCACGAAGACGCGGCTACCGGTCGCGTCAAAGGCCAGCGCGCGCGGGTGCACGCCCACCGGAATTTCGGCCACGATCAGGCCCGAGGGCACATCGATCACGGAGACGGTGCCATTGTCCTTGTTGCAGACCCAGACCCGGTTGGCGTTGCCGGGTTGCTGGACGACTGCGGAAGTCTGCGCATGTTGCGCCAAGGCGGCTCCGCCGAGCAGGGCCGCGAGCAGGAACGAGGTCAGCAGTTTGAAGAACTTCATGGAGTGTGGTGACCGGCGGCGCAGGGCTCCTGCCCCGTGCGGGCCGGTCGGTGAGGGACGTCAGGTTGGATGCAGAGGCGAGAAAGCCCTCGAAGAAGCCTACCCCTTTTCCACAGGCTGTGGCCTGCGTAGGAGTGCGCATTCAAGGATTTTTCCCGGGCGACAATGCCGCCCGATGAACGGACGGGGGGCCTGGTATTTTTGTTCGCACCTGGAAGGAAAGACTGGGCGGATGAGGAAAAGACTGCCGCCTGCGGCCCAGCTGAGGGAATGCAACAATTGGCCTTAAACCTTTATACCTAAGTACTTTACACCACTTTCCAAGGGCTTGGCAGCTGGCTTGCTACAGGGGTCGGCGATGGAGCACTCAGCGAGTCTCCGTTCCTTGGAAGCAAGTGGGCGGCCGTCCGGCACGGGACGGCCGTCCCTTCCAGCTCCCCGGAACGAAAAGCGGGCCACACCGGCAGGTGAGGGTCCTGTGGAGCCGTCCGCGGATACCGCGGTGGGTCATCCGAGCTTCGAGCTCTTGGTGAGCGTGGGTGCTCAAGCGTCCGCGCTACCCCAGACGGACGAGCAGGCGACCGAACTGCCCAGCGAACCGGGCGCAGGGTTGGCGTCGGTGCCGATCGTGCCCCTGCTGACATTGCCCTCAACGGTTCCGACACCGGAGGCGTCGGCGCTGCAGGGGGCTGCCCTGGGTCTCGACTCAGGAGCGGCTCTGGCCGAGGCGATCGAGCTGGCAGCCGAACCCGGCGCAGGTCTGCCGAACATGGACCCGCAGTCGGAATCCGGCCTGCGCGGCATGGAGCTTTCCGTCACGCGCCCCGCTGCCGCACGCGATGTGCCCGAGCCCAAGCCGCAGGCCGCCGCCCCGGAGCGTCCCCACCTGCCCATGCCGCGCGAGGAACGCGCGGCGGACATCCTGCAGCAGCTGCGCATCAACCTCAACGCGAGCACTCGCAGCGCGGTGATCCAGCTCTCTCCGCCGGAGCTGGGTCTGGTGACCGTCCAGATCAAGATGGAAGAAGACAAGCTGCGCACGCTGGTGCGCGCGGAGCGGCCGGAGACGCTCGAGGCTCTCGCCCGCCACCTGCCCGAGCTGCGCAACACGCTGCAGCAGCAGGGACTGCAGACCAACGACATCCAGCTGGAGCTGGGCCTTGGCAACCGCGATCAGGCGCGCGAGGAGTCCTTCGCGCAGGCCTCGCGCCGCCGCCCGCGCGGTGAATCGCTCGCAGGGATCACGGCCGGCGAAGAAGCGCTGCTCGCGCGGATCCTTGCGCCCCGAACAGACGGAGTGGACCTCTACGCCTGAAAAGGAGTGATGAAACGATGAACGTCAACAGCTTGAGCAGTTCCGACACGACCGCACTGACGCAGACCGCAGCCGCAGGTCAGCAGGCCGCCTCGAACGTCGACAAGGACGCCTTCATGAAGCTGCTCGTCTCGCAGCTTCAGAACCAGGACCCGATGGCGCCTCAGGACAACCAGCAGTTCATCGCGCAACTCGCGCAGTTCTCGAGCCTCGAGCAGATGCAGCAGCTCAACGAGAACATCCTCGGTCTCGCCGTGCTGCAGCAGTCCAACGCCCTGATGGCGCAGCTGACGCAATCGAGCGCGCTGATCGGCCAGCAGGTGCAGTACATCGATCCGCAGAGCGAACAGGAACTCACCGGAACGGTGAGCCAGGTGAAGATCAAGGACGGCATGGCCACGCTCCTGATCGATGGTGAAGACGTCCCGCTGGGCAATGTCACCACGATTCTCGGCCCCAAACAGGACGGCGAAACGACCGACAGCCCGTCTGATGAGTCCACCACCACCAACTGATCCCGCGCACAGACAACAAGGAACCAACACATGGCAAGCTCCCTCTACACCGCCCTCAGTGGTCTTCAGGCCAACCAGACGTGGATCGACGTGATCGGTAACAACCTCGCGAACAGCAACACGGCGGGCTTCAAGGGCTCGCAGGCCGTGTTCAGCGACCAGTTCGCGCGCACGCTCAGCTATGCATCCGGTCCCAACGGCGGACGCGGCGGTCGCAACCCGGCGCAGGTCGGTCAGGGCGTGCGCGTGGCGGGCACTTCGCGCAGCTTCAGCCAGGGCGGCATCACAAACACCGGCCGCGTGTTTGATGTGGCGCTGCAGGGCAATGGTTTCTTCGCGGTGCGCAACGGCGCGCAGAACTTCTATACTCGCGCGGGCACCTTCGGTCTCGATGCGGCGAACAACCTGATCGACCAGCGCACGGGCTCCTTCGTTCTGGATCCCAGCGGCTCGCCGATCCAGCTTGATACGACCTCCATGCTCGCCCCTCAGGCGACGAGCAGCGCGGAGATCGCCGGCAACCTGCCCAAGGTGGTCACGGGTCCCTTGCCCGAAGTGCTGAGCTCGGCCGATGCGCTGGCGCAGGGTTTCGCGGCCTCGCTGACCTCATCGGGTTCCGGTCCGTTCACGATTCCGGCCGGCGAAACCTGGACGATGCGCGTCACGGTGGATGGTTCCGCGCCGCAGACGGTCAGCGTGACCAGCGTCACCGGCTCCGTGACCGCCGCCGAAGTGGCGACGGCCATCGACGCCCTCGATGGCGTCAGCGCCAGCGTCAATGGTTCGGGTCAGGTCATGATCACCAGCGACGGAGTGGGTGAAGACGCGACCCTGAAAGTGACCTCGGGAACCACCGGTCGCGATCTCGCTTCGCTGATCGGCATCTCGACATCGCTCGTCACGGGCTCGGAAACGGCCGCAAACGGCACCACGAGCCTCAATGATCTGCCGGGCAACACCTCGGACTACGTCGACGGCGACTCGATCGCGATCAGCGGTGTGGATGCGGACGGCACTCCGATCAACGCCACCTTCACCTACGGTGCTGCCAGCGATGGCACCACCATCGCCGATCTGGTGGCGTTCATCGACGCGCAGTTCGCGGGCGCGACGGTGGAGATGAACAGCGCCGGTCAACTGGTGGTGACCGCCGACACCGCCGGCGAAGCACAGCTGCAGCTGTCCATCTCAGACGAAGCGGGCACGGTGGGGGCCACGGACTGGACTCGCTATGCGATGACGGTCACAACCGAAGGCACGGGCTCCGACGTCGTGACGACCTCGATGGAAGTCTTCGACCCGTCGGGCGTGGCGCACACCATGACGCTCTCCTTCGAGCGTCAGGCGGACGGCTCATGGAGCATCCTGCCGAGCGTTGACGATTCCGAAGGCAGCGTGGTGTCCGCACCGATCACCGGCATCTTCTTCAACGACAACGGCTCGCCCACGGGTCTGGGCGGCGTCAACCCGGAAGTGACGGTGTACTTCAACGGTCAATCCTCGCCCCAGACACTCACCCTGGCGCTGGGTGCCGACGGAGAATTCTCCGGACTGACGCAGTTCGGCGGCGATGGCGAAGTGCTGGTGCAGGAGCAGAACGGCTACGGCGCCGGCGAGCTCGCCAGCATGTCCGTCGATGGCGACGGCAGCATCATCGGCCTCTACACCAACGGTCAGTCGCAGACGCTGGGTGCCATCGGCATCGCGACCTTCTCGAACCCCGAAGGTCTCACGCAGTACGGTGACAACCTCTTCACGCAGAGCACCAACAGCGGCAACGCAGTGCTCTCTTCCGGCAACCTCGGTGCTGCCGGTTCGGTGGTGGGCGGCGCGCTGGAGAACTCGAACATCGATACCGCCGAGCAGTTCGTGAACCTGATCGAGGCCCAGCGCGGCTTCCAGGCCAACTCCCGCGTCATCACCGTTCAGAACGAAGTGATGCGCGACATGGTCAACATCGTCTGAGCCTGAGCCGGGGTGGTAAAAAACGCCTGGAAGTCTTTTCCCACCCTGGAAGAATTTGCTCGCCGACGCGGTCCGCCCGGACCGCGTCTGTGTTTCTAAAGCCTTCTCAGGAATAGCTTTACGTTGATACCGGGTGGTTGGCAGGCCGCTTGCTATGGGGCTGGTGGACATGGATACCAGCCTCAGCAACGCGGTTCAGGCGATGAGCGCAGGCGAGCGTCGCCTCGACGCGATCGCCACCAACCTCGCCAACATCCAGGCACCGGGCTACAAGCGCTCGGCGACCTTCCAGCACGTGCTGGAGACACAGCACAACGGCCGCCCGACCCGTCAGATCGTCACCCGGAGCGGGACCGATTTCAGCCAGGGTCCGGTCGAGGACACGGGCAACCCCTTCGACCTGGCGTTGCTCGGCGACGGCTTCTTTGCCGTCGAGACGCCGACCGGCGAAGGCTACACGCGCAACGGCCGCTTCCACCTCGATCCGCAGGGCGTGCTGCTCGATGACAGCGGCAATGCGGTCGTGTGGGACGGAGCGCGCGGCACGCTCAATCCCGTCGGAGAGGAAGTCAGCATCGACGGCACCGGCTTCGTCCGTCAGGGCGCCAACGACATCGGTCGCCTGAAGCTCGTCGACTTCGCCGCACGCGAGCGCCTGCAGCTCGACACACAGGGCTACTTCCGCGCCTCGCAGGGCATGGAACAGCAGGCCCCGACCGCGGAAGTGCGTGCGCGCGCGATCGAGCGTGCCAACACCGAGAGCATCGACGAACTCGTCTCGATGATCCGCGTCCAGCGTCACTACGACCTCGCGAGCAACATCATCCGCACGGTCGAACAGTCCTACAGCCGTCTGAACCAGCCGCGCTGACCTCTGAAACACCGTAACCCGCAGGAGAAACCATGAATCGCGCACTGATGACCGCCGCCTCGGGCATGAAGGCCCAGCAGCTGCAGGTCGACACGATCGCCAACAACATCGCCAACGCGAACACCAGCGGCTTCAAGAAGAGCGAGCTGTCGTTCCGCGCGCTGTTCTATCAGACCTACCGTGAGCCGGGCACCGCGACGGCCGGCAACCAGCGCAATCCGATCGGGCTGCAGATCGGCAGCGGAACGGAAGTCGCGGGCTCCGCGAAGATCTTCAGCCAGGGCGAGCTCGAGCCGAGCTCCGGCACCTATTCGATGGCGCTCGTCGGCGAGGGCTTCTTCGGCGTACGCATGCCTTCCGGCGAGATGCGCTACACGCGCGACGGCGATTTCCACCTCGACGGCGACGGCAACATCGTCACCAACGAAGGCTTCATCCTCGATGGCGCGCCCGCGATCCCCAAGGAAGCGGTCAGCGTCTCGATCGGCGATGACGGTCGCATCGAGTACATGACCAGCACCGCGGGCCTGCCGCAGGAAGCCGGCCGCATCCCGGTCTGGCGCTTCCCCAACGCCGGCGGCCTGCGCGCGCAGGGCAGCAACATGTTCAGTGAAACGCCGGCCTCGGGTGTCGCCGTCTCGGCGCAGGCCGGCCTCGAAGGCACCGGCATCATCCGCCAAGGCCAGCGTGAACGCTCGAACGTGCAGGTGGTCGACGAGCTCGTCGGCCTGATCGTGGCTCAACGCAGCTACGAAGTGAACAGCCGCGCGATCCGCGCGAGCGACGAAATGCTCCAGCAAGTCAACCAGATGCTGCGCTGAACCATCATGATGATCACAACCCTTCTCCTCGGCGGCCTGACCGTCGTCCTGCAACCCGAAACGCGCGTTCGCGGAACCGAGCTTTCGGTCGGCGCACTGGCCGAAGTGCGCGGCGACGATGCCGCACTGGTCGAACGCGTGAAGGCCCTCGAACTCGGCTGGGCACCCGCGCCGGGCTACACCCGGACGCTGCAGCGCTGGCAGATCGAACAGAAGCTGCAGGGTGCCTTCCCCGGCACGCAGCTGCAGATCGAAGGCGCGCAGGTCGTGCGCGTCGTTCCGCAGACGCAGAAGCTCAGCGGCACGGAGCTGCGGACCCGCGCCGAAGATGAGCTGCGCAGCCTGTTTGCCGGCCGTGAGACGATCCTGACACCGACCAGCGCGCTCACCGATCTCGAGATCCCGGCGGGGCAGCGGCCTCCGGAACTGCGCTGCCTGCTCGAAAAGCGCGAGCAGCGCGCCGGTGCCTGGTCCGTGCCGGTTCAGATCTGGGTCGACGGCGCGCTCTACAGCACGCAGTGGATCAACTTCCAGGTCGAGCTCAGTGAGCTGCGCCCGGTGCTGGTCCGCGACCTGCGTCGCGGTGATGTCATCGGTCCGGAGCACTTCGAGCTGCGCCGCACGCGCATCGGTCACATGGGCGGACTTGAGCCGCTCTCCGGCCCCGCGCTGCTGGGCGCCGTCGCTCAGGTCGATCTGGCCGCCGGTTCGACGGTGACGGCCCGCGAAGTGCAACGCGCACGCCTCGTGAAGTCCGGCGAGACCGTCCAGATCCAGGTGCGCAAGGGCGCGATCACCGCGCGCTCTTCAGCCATCGCCAAGGCCGATGGCATGTCCGGTGATCGCATTCGCCTCGTCTCGGCCGACAAGTCGCGCGAGATCTCGGGCGTCGTGATCGGCCGCGGTCTGGTCGAAGTCGATCTGGGAACCCGCTGAAACCCTGCAATACACGCACCATGAACACCAAGCACACACTGCTCGCCCTGCTCGTCACTCTGAGCCTGCCGGCCGTCTCCGCGGACGCAGGCCCCGACCAGCGCCGTGGCTCCATCTACAACCCCGCGCAGGGCCCCGTGGGTCTGATCGCCAACAAGACCGGCTCGAAGATCGGCGATCTGGTGACGATCGTCATCGACGAATCGCAGGACGTGAAGAACGAAGAGTCTTCCGATCTCAGCAAGAGCACGAACCTCAACTACGAGCTGGCGAACTTCAACGTGAAGCCCAACGCCTTCGGCACGCTGCCCGCGCTGGAAGCCACCTCGGATGACAGTCTCAAGGGGACGGCCAACTACAAGAAGAAGGGAACGTTCACCGCTCGTGTGACCGCGGTCGTGGTGGATGTGCTCCCCAACGGAAACCTTGTCGTCAACGCGCGTCGAGAGATCCGGATCGACAAGGAAACCAAGCTGATCGAGTTCTCCGGCATCGTGCGTCGCTACGACATCGGCGCAGACAACTCGGTGGCGAGCGAGCTCGTAGCGAACGCAGTGGTCTCCTACGTGGGCAGCGGACCGCTGACGGACAGCACCAACCGCAAGGGTCTGGGTGCCTTCGTTCATGACGCCATCGCCTGGATCTGGCCCTTCTGATCACACGGGGAGAACAAACCATGCTCATCGCACTTCTGCTCACCGCCTTCAGCGCCGCCCCTGCTCCTGCGGTGACGGCTCAAACGCCAGCGGCTTCTGCGACTCAGGACCCTCAGGTTCCGGCGCCGACCGCCGTCGACCTCTTCCCGCGTGGCGTCGAAGCTCCCGCTCAGCCCACGCGCGCCTCGAGCTCGATCATCGTGACGGGCGAGCGGCAGAATGCGTTGCCCGCCGTGGCTCCCCGCCGTCAGCTGACGACACCGGTGCGCAGCCTCGTCAGCGTGCGCGGACAGGAAGACAACGTTGTGCTCGGCATCGGGCTGGTGACCGGTCTCGCCGGCACGGGTGACTCGATCAACGCGGCGAAGCAGCTGCTCTCCAACCTGCTGCTGACCCGCAACATCAAGCTGGATCTGCAGAGCCTCGCCACGAAGAACATCGCAGTCGTCCAAGTGGAAGCAGTGCTTCCCTCGGGCATCAAGCAGGGTCAGCGCATCGACGTCACCGTGTCGACGATCGGCGACGCCACCAGCCTGCAGGGCGGAACGCTGAGCCTCACGGAACTGACCGACATGACCGGACGCGACGTGTACGCGACCGCTTCAGGTCCGATCACGGTGGGCGGTTTCCAGGCCGAAGGCGCTGCGGCAAGCGCCAAGAAGAATCACACGACGGTCGGCACGCTGCCCGAAGGCGGCAAAGTCGAACGCGAAGTGCCCACCGCGCTCGCCAGCGAGCACGGTTTCATCTACCTCGACCTGCGCATGGGCCAGGACAGCCTCGGCAACCTTGTGCGCGTCGTGGAAGCGACCAACAAGCTCTTCCCCGGCAGCGCGAAGGCCATGGGTGACGGCAAGTCGCTCAAGATCGAGGTGCCCGCGGACCTTCCCGAGCACGAACACGCCGCCTATCTCGATGCGGTGCTGCGCCAGGAGGTTCAATCCGAAGCGGTTGCCCGCGTGATCGTCAACGAGCGCACTGGCGTGATCGTGATGGGCGGCGATGTCCGCCTGCGCCCGGGAGCGATCGCTCAGGGCGGCCTGACGGTCACCATCGCTGAAACACCGCAGACCAGCCAGCCCGGTCCGTTCTCGAACGGCCAGACGACCACCAACCCGCGCACGGATCTGCGCATCGACGAGGAGAACAAGTCGCTCGTCATGATTCCGGAAGCGGTGACGCTCTCCGAAGTCGTCGACGTGCTCAATGTGCTTGGCACGACTCCCCGCGACCTGATCAGCATTCTGCAGGCGATGGCCTCGGGCGGAATGCTGGTGGCCGAAATCCGGAGGATGTGAGCCGTGCGTACCGCCCCTCTCACCGCGCAGCTGCCGATGGACGGCAGGCAACTGGGCGCCGCCGCGCTCACCGGCCGCGATGATGCACGCCTCAAGTCCATCACCCAGGCGGCGAACGGCGACGAGGACCGCACGGGCGAGGTCGCCCGCAAGCTCGAAGGCATGTTCGCCTCGATGCTCGTCAAGGAGATGCGCAACGCCTCTCCGGGCAGCTTCTTTGGCACAGACTCCGCAGCGGATGTCTACGGAGGCTGGTTCGACGAACACGTGGGCGAGTCGATCGCCAAGCAGGGCTCGCTGCACATCGCCGACTTCGTGCAGCGCCTGATCCAGAAGAACGAAGGAGCACAGCCGTGATGAATCAGCAGAGCCTGATCAATGCCTTGGAAGCGTGGGGACAGGAGGAGCTGGCCGGCCAGCGCCGCATTTTGGGCCACATCCAGCGTCAGGAAGAAGCGCTCGTCGCCAACCGCTCGGGCGAGCTGCTCGCGGCCTGTCAGGATCTGGATCGCGAGCTGCGCACGCAGATGGAGCGCCACGCCCGCCGCAGCAAGCTCTTCGCCCAGTTTGCGGCCCTCTACCGAGCGGACGAACGCGCCCTGTCGATGAGCAGCATCCTCGAGCGCGCGGGTCATCCGCCGCGCCTGAGCCAACTGCGCGATGACCTGCGGCGCTCCAGCGCCACGCTCGTGCGCAGAAACCGGCGCTTCGCGGCGCTGGCCGGCGCGCAGCGCAAGCTGATTGAGGAAATCGTCGCCGAACTGCTGAACCAGCAGGATCCCAAGGCGTTGGGCGAAGGCGGACAACTGGTCAACGCGGAGGCCTGATCATGAGCGGAATCGGACTTCATACCGGACTCAAGGCGCTGCTTGCCTCGCAAACTGCGCTCGAGAACATCGGTCACAACATCAGCAACGCCAGCACGCCCGGCTACTCGCGCCAGAACGTGAACATCGCTGCTGCTCCGGCGGTGCTGGTGCGCGGCCTGGCGATCGGCAGCGGGGTCAACGCCAGCAACATCCAGCGCACGGCCGACCTGCTGCTGCACCGCCGTCTGGTGACGCAGCAAAGCATGCTCACGGGACTCGACACGCGGCTTGGCGGCATGGCGCAGGTCGAGGCGCTGTTCGGCGAGCCCGGCGATCGCGGCCTCAACAGCCTGATGCAGGGGTTCTACAACTCGCTGTCTTCGCTTTCCGCGAGCCCTGATGACCAGGTGCTGCGCACCGGGGCCGTTCAGTCCTCGCAGACGCTCAGCGGACGCTTCAACGAGCTCAGTGCCAGCCTCACGGACGTGCGTCGCGACAGTGCGGCGCAGGTCAAGGCCCAGGTGGAGCAGGTCAACGCGCTCGCGCAGCAGATCTCCGGCTACAACCGGGAAATCGCCGCCTTCGAGAGTGCGGGCGTCACAGCCAACGATCTGCGTGATCAGCGCGACGAGGCACTCAAGAGCCTCGGCAACCTCGTCAACATCACCTACAGCGAGGGTCAGGACGGCAACGTCACGGTGCTCACCAACGGGGCGATGCTGGTCGGCAAAACCAAGGCCTACGCCATGAGCGTCGAGGTCGACACGACCGGCGGCGCGACGCTGCGTGTGCAGGGCAATCCCAATCCGATCACGCCGAAGAGCGGCTCGATCGGTGGTCTCCTGCAGATCGGACAGAACTTCGTTCCGGATCTGCTGGAGCGCATGAACTCGCTGGCGCATGAGTTCATCCGCGAGGCCAACCGCGCTCACAGCACGGGCATTCCGGCCACGGGTCCGTTCCAGTCGCTCAAGGGCATTCACTCCGTGCAGGATCAGGACGCCGACGGGGAGCTCGGCGACGAGCTGCTGGCGAACGCCGGGCTGCCCTTCGAAATCACAAGCGGTCAACTGCACGTCAACATCACCGACCGGGCCACCGGCTCATTCTCACGCACGTCGATCGCGATCGACGAGGAGAACACCACGGTCCAGGACCTGCTGGATGCGCTGAACGCCATCCCGCACGTCAACGCCAGCCTCGACAGCTTCGGCCGCCTGCAGATGACCGCTGACGAGGGCTTTGGCTTTGACTTCAGTGCACGCATGAATCTGGCCCCGGATTCGCTGGGTACTCTGGGTGGAGCGCACGCCTCCCTTGGCACGCTCAACGCGGAGCCCTTTGCCCTGACCGACGGGATGACGCTCGATCTCGCGGGTCCCGGCGGCAGCGTCAACATCACGCTCGCAGCCTCGCAGTTTGAGGACATCAGCCAGGCGAGCGCGGACGAACTCGCCGCGGCGATCAACGCCAACCCCGCCACCGCATCGGGCGGGATGCGCGCCGTGTCTCAGGGCGGGCACGTCTTCCTGCAGTCCCTGACGGAGGGGGCGACGGAAACCGTCACGCTGACGGGCGGCAGCGCTCTCAGCGCGCTCGGCTGGAGCGCCGGCCTGAGCTCCAGCGGATCGAGCAACTCGATCGCGGCGACGATCAGCGGCAGCTATGTCGGCACGGAGAATCAGACTTTCACGCTTGTCCCCACCGGCGACGGCACGATCGGCACCACTCCGGGGCTCACCGTCGAGGTCTTCGACAGCAGCGGCGTTCGCGTGGGAACCCTCGATGTCGGCGAGGGCTACCAGCCCGGAACCCCGCTGACACTCGCCAGCGGTCTCAAGATCAGCCTGGGTTTCGGGGAACTGTCCGCGAGCCAAGGCGACCGTCTGCAGATCGAGGCACTGGCGGATTCGGACACCTCCGATGTGCTTGTCGGGCTGGGCATGAATGCCTTCTACGCCGGGACAGGTGCTGAAGACATGGCCGTGCGGGCCGATCTCGCCCTGGATCCGCGCATGCTCTCGGTTTCGCAAAGCGGTGCGGTCAGCGACAACGGCGCGCTTGAGGCTCTGCTCGACATCCGCGACATGAGCGTCGATGCCTTCGCCGGCATCAGCTTCGGTGAGTACTACGGCGACCTCGTGGGCGGGGTTGGCTTTGACATCGAAGCCGCCACCAACGCCCGCGAAGTGGAGCAATTCCTTACAGACACGCTCAACACGCGCCGCGAACAGATCTCCGGCGTCAACATCGATGAGGAGCTGGTCAACATGATCCAGTTCCAGCAGTCGTACTCGGCCGCCGCCCGATACATCACCGTCGTCAATGCGACGAGCGAGGAAGTTCTCCGCCTGCTGTAGGAGGAAATCGATCCATGAACATCCGTCCCACGCAAAACACCAACTTCTCCCTGGTTCGAAATGGCCTTGCCATCAACCTGTCGAAGCTGATCACGGCTCAGGAGCAGGTGTCGACCGGAAAGAAGCTGCTGCGTCCTTCCGACGACCCGGTCGGCGCCTCCACGGTGCTCGGCCTCAAGCGCCAGCTGGGCGGCGTCGGTCAGTTCCTGGAGTCGATCTCCACCTCGCGGCCGATGCTCGAAGCCGGAATGGCCTCGCTCAACGAAACGGGCAGCATCCTCGCCGAGGCGCGCTCGCTCGCGATCAACGGACTCAACGGGACCCTCAGCCAGGACGACCGCATGTCGCTGGCCTCCGAGCTGCGCCTGCTGAAGGAGCGTTTGCTGGAGATGGGCAACGCGAAGCTGGGCGATCGCTATCTCTTCGCGGGTACAGCGAGCACAACCCAGCCATTCCGCGAAGACAGTGTCAGCGGCCTGACGCGCGTCAGCTACAACGGCAACGAAGAGTCACGCCAAGTCGAGATCGGCTCGGGTGTTGACCTCGCGATCAACCTGCCCGGCTCGGAGATCTTCGGCAAGTACGAGGTGTCCAGCGTCACTCTGGGCAGCCTGACGGGTCTCGCTCTGGGTCCGACGGCCAATCAGGGCAGCGGTTACGGCTACGTCCATGTGCGCCACGATGCCACGCTGGGGTCTCCGGGCTCCGGAGTCACGCTCGCCAACGGCGGTGCGGATGACACGCTCGTCGGCGACCGCGCTCTGGTGATTGATGGGGCCGCGGGTACGGTGCGCCTTGGCACCGGCACCGTGATGCCGATTCCGAACGCAAGCCATCCGGATCTCGATCACTTCGGCGTGTCGGATGAAAACGGCGCGTTTGTCTATCTGGACTTCAGCTCGTTCGATGGAACCTCGTCGAGTACCACGCTGACCGGCGAAGCCTCGATCTCTCTGGATGAAACGACCTGGCAGCCGTTGGACCTCACCCAGACGGATCTCGAGCTCGTGGATGCAGGCACTGGGACGATTCTGCACCTCGACACGCGACGCGTCGTGCGTGCGACCAGTGAGCTGTACAGCTTCGAGGGCGGCGTCAACGGCTTCGATGTGCTGCAGGGCATGATCGAAGATCTCGAGAACATCCACGATCTGACCGGACCGGAGCTGCGCGATCGACTCGCGTCTCGGCTCGGCGAGCTTGACCGCAACTTCGAGAACGTCCAGAGCGCTCAGGGAACTCTGGGCGCGCGCACGCAGCGCCTCAACTCGGGGGCAGAGCGACTGGGTGAGTTTGAAATGACGCTCAAGGGCCTCATTTCCGACCGTGAGGACGCCGACCTCGCCTCGGTGATTCTCGACATGACCAAGGCCGAGCAGACGCTGCAGGTCGCACAGGCCTCCGGAACACGTCTTCTGCAAACCACCCTTCTGGACTATCTCCGTTGAGCGCCATGGCCCATCCCATCCAAAAGATCTCTGTTGCGGAATCCGTCAGCGCCCAGTCCGGCCAGAGCAAGCCGGTCTCCGCAAGCGGCGGTGCGGCCTTTCAGGCTCTGCTCGAGCGCCTCGACACGCAGGCGCGTGAGCTTCGCACGGAAGCCGACCGCGTCGGCAACACGGACGAACTGGCGCAGGCCGTCGACCATGCTCACGCGTCGTTGAAGGAGGCGCTCCAGCTGAGCGAGCAGATCGTCGAAGCCTGGCGCCAGAACAAGCTCACCAACCCGCCGCGCCCCGGAGAGAGCCGCTCATGAGCCTGCGCGTATGCCGCGAATCGCGATCCGCGCGCGCCCTGATGGGACGCGTGCTGCGCGATGGACGCGATCTTGGCAGCGAGTACCCCCTGGTCTTCGGACCCCTGTCGGCGGGCACGATCGTGATCGAAGAACAGGATGGCGCCGTGCGCTCCACCTGCGCGATCCTGCCGCGCACGCTGGTCGCCGGCCGAGAGCGCATCCGCATCGGCATGATCGGTTCCGTCGCCACGGATCCCCACTGGCGCAACCGCGGACTCGCAGGCCGCGTGTTGCAGGCCGCGGAAAGGGAGCTTGTGAAGGCCGGCGCGGTCATCGGCGTCCTGTGGGCGGACGATGCCGCCTTCTACGAGCGCCGGGGCTGGCATGTCTTCGGCTGCGAAGTCGATGCTGCGCTGCCACCGACCATCCAGCGCGCATTGCCCGCTCCCAAAGGTGTGCGTCCGCTCCAGCCGCATGATGTGCCGTCCGTGCACGAGCTGTACTGCCAGCACGCATCACGCGTTGAGCGCAGCGAAGAGGAAACGCGCGCGCTGCTGGCCTGTCCGGGCATGGAGGTCCTTGTTTGCGAAGACAGTGAAGGCATTCAGGCCTACGCCTGCCTCGGCCGCGGCGGCGACATGGAGAATGTCGTGCACGAATGGGGCGGTCAGTCGAAGGCCGTGGGGATGATCCTGCGCCGCCTGATCGAGCTGCGGCACACCTGCGGAATCGAAGACGATCTTTTCGTGATGATGCCATCGTCCGCCGATTCGCTGATCCGTCTGCTGTTCGACGCTGGCGCGACGCTGAGCAAGGGCGTGCTCGGCATGGCCAAGGTGCTCGATGAAGAGGCCGCACGGTCGGCGCTCGCGGTCTCGCTGGGCTGCCAGAAATCCATCCCGCTGCAAGGCAAGGAACTGCTGGATGCATGGCTGCCTGCGCGCGGTGAAATGCAGCAGCGCGCGCAGCTCGCGGCAAGGCTGGGTCTCGCGGAGAGCCCGACTGCGCCCCCCGCCTTCATCTGGGGCCTCGACTCGATCTAGAGCCGCTCGATTCCTTGTATCAGGCGTAGTTGCCCGGGTGCAGGCGACGCTCGACGGCTTCGATCGTGATGTGGAGCACCTTGATGTGCAGCTCCTGGATGCGGTCGGAAGTCGTGGCCAGCGGAACGATGATCGGAATGTCGACGAGCGCACCGGCCTTGCCGCCGCCCTTCCCAAGCAGGCCCACGGTCGTGATGCCCTTGGTGCGCGCGGTTTCGATCGCGCGCAGGATGTTGGGGCTGCCGCCTGAAGTGCTGATTGCCACGAGCAGATCGCCCGGCTTGCCATAAGCCTCGACCGAACGCGCGAAGACCTCGTCGTATCCGAAGTCATTGGCGATGCACGTCAGCTGACTCGGATCACTGAACGCGATGGCCGGCAGGGCCGGTCGATCCTTGCGGAAACGCCCCGTCCACTCCTCGGCGAAGTGCATGGCATCGCACATCGACCCGCCGTTGCCGCAGGACATCAGCAAACCGCCACGGCTCAGAGTGCGATGGGCAGCATCGATGAAACGCTCCACTCCCTGAAGGCAGGCCGGGTCGCCGAGAAACGAATCCAGCGTGGCGCGCGCATCGAGGAGTGCCTTGCGAACGAGGTCGGTCTGCATACCCCGATTGTGCGCGCATCACCCGCGTGTGCGCAACCGCTAGATTCTATGCGATTGCGGCGAACGCGCGCCGGGCACCCTCGACGGCATGGTCGATGGCGGCATCATCATGAGCCGCCGATACGAACCAGGCCTCGAAGGGCGAAGGTGGCACGTGGACTCCGGCCTCGAGCAGCGCATGGAAAAACTTCGCCCAGCGAGCGCGGTCGGTGCGCATGGCTGAGGCAAGACTCGTGACGGGCTCGGCGGACAGATACGGGCAGAGCATCGAGCCTTGGCGGCCGACGCTCAGTGCGACGCCGTGCTGGCGGGCTGCGCTTTCAAGCCCTGTCTGCAGCCGCGCGCTTTGGCGCTCCAACCGCTCATAGAAACCCGTTTCGTCACAGGCCCGAAGCGTCGCGAGTCCCGCCGCCACGGCGACCGGGTTTCCCGAAAGGGTTCCCGCCTGATAGACGTCACCGGCGGGCGAAACGCGGCTCATCAGGTCCTTGCGCCCGCCGTAGGCACCGATCGGCATGCCTCCGCCGATGACTTTGCCCATGGTGATCAGATCCGGACGCACGCCGCAGAGCTCCTGATAGCCGCCGCGCGCCACGCGGAAGCCGGTCATCACTTCGTCATAGATCAGCAAGGCTCCATGGCGATCGCAGATCGCGCGCAAGCCGGCGAGGAAACCCTCGGAGGGCCGCACGAGGCCGATGTTGCCCACGACGGGCTCGACGATGATCGCGGCGATGCTCGAGCCGTGCTGCGCAAAGATGTGATCGACGCTCGCAAGGTTGTTGTACTCCGCGACGAGCGTGAGCGAGGCAAGCGAAGCAGGGACACCCGGAGAATCCGGCGCGCCGTGCGTCAAGGCGCCGGAACCCGCCTTCACGAGGAAGGAATCACCGTGCCCGTGATAGCAGCCGTCGAACTTGAGAATGCGCTCCCGGCCGGTGGCGGCGCGCGCCACGCGCAGCGCGGCCATGGTCGCCTCCGTGCCGGAATTCACCAGACGGACCATCTCGACCGGTCGCACACGCTCGACGATCGCGCGGGCCATGTCCAGCTCCAGCTGCGTCGGGGCCCCGTAGCAGGTTCCGCGCGAGGCCGCATCCTGAATGGCCGCGAGCACGCGCGCGTCGGCATGTCCGTGAATCAGCGGGCCGTAGCTCATCACGAAGTCGACGTAGCGATTGCCGTCCACATCCGTGATCCAGGCTCCCTTCCCGCTGGCGACATGCACCGGCGTGCCTCCGACCGAACGATAGGCGCGCACCGGCGAGTTGACGCCTCCGGGAATGATGGCTCTGGCTGCCTCGAAGATCTGCTCGGAACGGGTCAGGTTGGGCATGGCGATAGACAGGATCAGCGCAGCAGTCGGGCCGCTTCGCGCGCGTAGTAGGTCAGAATCATGTCGGCGCCCGCGCGCTTCATGCAGGTCAGCGATTCCATCATCACGCGCGGCTCGTCGATCCAGCCGTTGGCACCGGCGGCCTTGATCATCGCGTACTCACCGGAGACCTGATAGGCAGCGAGCGGCATGTCGAACTCTTCGCGCAGGCGCCGCAGGATGTCGAGATACGGCAGGCCGGGCTTGACCATCAGCATGTCCGCTCCCTGTTCGATGTCCAGGCGCGCTTCGCGAAGCGCTTCTTCGGCATTGGCCGGGTCCATCTGGTAGGTCGAGCGATCACCGAAGGCCGGAGCGGAGTCAGCGGCGTCACGGAACGGTCCGTAGAAACCGCTGGCATATTTCACCGCGTAGGAAAGGATCGAGACCTGCGTGTGACCGAGCTCATCGAGCGCATTGCGCACCGAAGCCACCGTGCCGTCCATCATGCCGCTGGGAGCGATGACCTGAGCGCCGGCGTCGGCCAGTGAAGTGGCCTGCAGCTCCAGATTGGGCAGCGTCAGATCGTTGTCGACCTCACCGTGCTCGGTGAGCACGCCGCAGTGGCCGTGGTTGGTGTACTCGCAGAAGCACAGGTCGACGATGCGCAGCATCGAAGGTGCCGCGCGCTCGATCGCCTCCAGAGCGCGCTGCACGACGCCGTCGGGGGCCCATGCAATGCGGCCTTCGGCATCCTTCTGCGAACGATCGGGAACACCGAACAGGATCACGGCGGGGATTCCGAGCTGTTCCGCAGCGCGCGCGCTCTCCGCGATGCGATCCACCGATTCGCGGTACACGCCGGGCATCGACGCCACCTCGCTGCGCACGCGCGTGCCCTCGCACGCGAACAAAGGCAGAATCAGATCATCGCGGGTCAGTACCGTCTCCCGCACCAGCCGCCGCAGCCCTGGATGCGAGCGCAGGCGACGCGGGCGCTTGACGAGATACTCCGGCGGCAAGGGGGGCACGTCGCCGGGATGAAAGTGATCGCCTTGGGTGTAGCTCATTTGCTTCCTGCTCGCCCCAGTTCCAACAGACAGCTTCGCAGCGCCGCCACGGTCGGATGGGGGAGCGGGATGATAGCCGAGAACCGGTCGCGGGCCGCTTCCCGGAGTCGGCGCAGCGTCGTTTCTCCGATGGCGAGCACACCCGCCGCGCTGGCGCCTTCGAGTTCCAGCCAGCGATCGACGGCACTGGGGCTGGCGAAAAAAACCCACTCGCAGGCCGGCCAGCTCACTGCGCGGCGCGGACGGTTGGTGTACGCGATCGGATCGAAGACCCGGATGCCGCTCTGGCGCAGTGCGAGCGCAAGCTCATCGCTCTGATCTCCGCGGGGCCAGAGCACGCGCGAGGGGCGCGGATCCGCCTGCAGCAGCGCCTGCGTCAGCTGAGCAGCGTCGGCTTCAACCCGCAGAGGTGCTTTCCAGCCGGCCTGCCCAAGAGCCGTTGCCGTGCGCTGCCCGACGACCCAGCTCGGAAGCTGCGTCAGTCCCGGCTCCGCCAGAGCCAGCTCGACCAGCAGCCCGACGGCATGACGGCTTGTCAGCGCGATCAGCTGCGGCTCTCCGAACTCGCGCAGCCCCTCGAGATCCTCCGCGCTCGCGCTGCGCGGAAAAAGTTCGATCAGCGGACAGGGCACGAGTTCCCAGCCCGGAACCTGCGCGCCCTCCATCCATTCGTCCAAGGCAGCCACCGGTCCGGTGAGCGCGAGCCGCGGCACGGATCACGCTCCCTGACGCGCCTGTGCGATCAGTTCGCGGGCGCCTTTTGCGATCAGTCGATCCGCCAGCTGCCGACCCAGCAGCACGGCATCGGCTGCGAGTCCGGCTATGCGGTCCTCCAGCACCGTGCGGCCGTCGAGCGACAGCACGCAGGCCTGCAGGCTCAGTGCGCTCTCCACAACGCGTGCGCGCGCTCCCACCGGCGCGTTGCAGCCGCCGTGCAGAGCCGCGAGCAGCGCGCGCTCGGCCAGAGCTTCCGCATACGCCTCCTCATCGCCGATACCGGCCAGCTTGCGCTGGGTTTCGCCATCTTCGCTGCGGCAGACAAGACCGACGATGCCCTGACCCACCGCGGGAAGAAAGGCGGACAACGGCAGCACTTCCGAGATGTTGCGCGTCAGGCCGAGCCGCGCCAGTCCGGCATGCGCCATCAACAGCGCATCGGCCTCTCCGCGAGCAAGCTTCGCAAGGCGCGTGTCGACGTTGCCGCGGATCGCTACCACCTCCAGATCCGGGCGTGCACGCTTGAGCATCGCGATGCGGCGCACGGATCCGGTGGCGATGCGCGCGCCGGCCGGCAGGTCCAACAGCTTGCGCCCGTCCATCGTGACCAGCACGTCCTCGACCGGACCGCGCGCCAGCGCGGAAGCCAGCATCAGTCCCTGCGGCAGCGTGGTGGTCATGTCCTTGAGGCTGTGCACGCCGCAATGCGCCTGACCGGAAAGCACCGCGTGATCCACTTCGGCCGTGAAGATGCCGGTGCGACCGAAGCGACCCAGCTCGCTCTTCTGATCCTTGTCACCGCTCGATTCGATGACCTCGAGCTCAAAACGACCGGAAGGCTGGGCCGCGAGCAAGGCGTCGCGCGTCGCGTTGGCCTGCCACAGGGCCAGCTTGCTGCCCCGAGTGGCGAGCAGGAATGCTCCGTTCATGGTCACAGATTCTCCAGGAAGCGCCGGTACTCGCGATCCAGTGATTCCTCGGAACGCGCATTGCGCGCGCCTTCCTTCATCGAGTCGAGGGCCGCATCAAGCAGGCGCTTGGTTAACTCGTGCGCGATCTGGATGCTCTCCGGCGCGGCCTTTCCGTGAGTGAGATTGTCCAGCACCTCCTCACGCACGCTCTGGAAGCGCTCGCGCATCGCCGCGATCGCCGGCGTGAACGATGCGTAGGTTCGCAGCGCGAGGAACTTGTGCAGTTCCGCGATCAGAATGGATGACGTGGCGTCGCCGGCATCGCCGCGCAGGCGCAGATTCTCCTCGACGACACGCTGCAGATCGTCCATGTCGTAGACCAGCAGGTTATCAAGCTCGCGCACCTCGCGTGCCACGGAACGCGGCACGGACAGATCGATCACCACCATGGGCCGGTCACGACGGCTCAGGAGCTTGCGGTCGAAGCTGGCGGGCGTCACCAGCGGCGTCTCGGCCTCCACGCAGGAAACGACGAGATCCGCGCGCGTGGCGATGCGCGTCAGATCGCCCAGCGGATGAGCGCTGCCGCCCAGCTCATTGGCGGCTTCGACGGCGCGCTCGAGCGTTCGATTGACGAAGGCCAGCTCGCCGATCCCTGACTCCTTAAGGTGGCGCGCCACCAGCAGCCCGGTCTCCCCGGTGCCGACGATCAGCGCACGCACGTTCTGGAACCGCCCGAAGACGCGGCCGGCCATGTCGATGCCGACCCGCGCGACCGAAAGCGTGCCCGTGCCCAGTGCGGTTTCGCTGCGCACGCGCTTGCCCACGTGCAGGGCCTGCTGCAGCAGCGGCCGCAGGACCGGTCCGAGCGTTCCGGCCGCTTGCGCCTGCTCCATGCAGCGCTTCATCTGACCGAGGATCTCGCTCTCTCCGACCACAAGGCTGTCGAGTCCCGAAGCGACGCGGAACAGGTGTATCAGCGCCTGCACGTCTTCGTACGCATACAGCTGCTCATCACCGAGATTGCGGAAGAGGTGAGCGCGCACCTTGGACTCGGCCTGCGTGCCCCGATCGGAGACAACCAGCGCTTCCGTGCGGTTGCAGGTCGACACCAGCCAGGCTTCGCGGATGCCCTCCGACTGCGTCAGGATCCGCACGCAGTCCGCCAGATCCGACGCCTGCACGACATAGCGTTCGCGTACGGCGATCGACGCCGTCCGATGCGAGATGCCCACCAGTGTCAGCGTGAGTGCGGCGTCCATCACAGCCTCGAGTGGAACACCACAGCCGGGAACAGGATCAGCAGCAGCGACAGCAGCAGCACGGCCAGTCCCAGACCGGCCGCGAGCGAGGCGCGCCGCGCGTTGAATCCCTTGATGTGCCGCGAGAAGGCGATCGCGCCGAAGTGGACCCACAGCAGCATCGTCAGCAGCACTTCACCGCGCCGGTAGCCGAACCCGGGCAGCTGTTCGCGGTGCGCGAGGTAGATGCCGACATTCATGCCGATGGTGATGCACAGAAATCCGATCAGAGCGCCGCCGCGCATGATTCTGGCGAGCAATTCGAGGTCCGGCAGGTGCGAGAGGCGGCCGCCGAACTCGGCCTTGCGCATGCTCTTCAGCAGCAGCATGTACAGCGCACCGTGCACTCCCGAGACGATCACCGCAGCCAGCGCGAGCACCATCGTCGTGATGTGCAGCACCTGCGGATTGCCGAGCGCGGAGGGACGCGGCCCGGGCACCATGTCCCCGAAGGCGGAGGCCATCCACTGCGCAATGAACATCATGCCCAGCACGATCCCGCCGGAGCCGGCATGCTGCACCGAGCGCGCGAGGATGCCGTAGACCAGCGCACTGGCGAACACCACGCATGAAGCCGTGCTCGCCAGATCGATGACCGGAAATCCGTTGACCAGCGAGGCCCGCGTCAGGAACCACGCCGCGTGCAACACGATCGTCGCACGCAGGCTCCAGACCCGCAGCAGTGTGGTGCGCGCCCCGCGCTGTCCTGCGAAGGCCATGCCGTGCAGGATCGCGCACAAGAGGTACAGGCTCGGCAGGGTGACGCTGAGTGCTTGCAGCGCGGCTTCCATCAGCCCTCACCTTTCCGGAGCTCAGCGGCCACGGAACGCCCGCGCGCAATCACCTGCTCGACGGAGACGCCGCCGACCCACGGGCCCGCCAGGTGCAGACCCGGAGTCCGCGCGCGCAAGCTCTGTTGCAGCGCGTCCACGCGGTCACGGTGTCCTGCGGAGTAGCGGGGAATCACTTGGTTCCAGTTCCAGATCCGGCTCACGATGGCTCGCGGGGATGTTTTCCAGCCCAGCGCCAGCGCCAGATCCCGCCCAGCCTGTTCGATTCGAGCGCGCTCGTCCAGTCCCTCGAGGCTCGAACGCGAATAGAAACAGGCGATCGACTGCATGCCCTGCGGCGCGCGAGCGGGAAACAGGTTCGAGGTGAAGATGACACCGAGTGCGCGGGGCTGCGCGCCGACTTCGCCGGGCGGCACAAGGAAGCCGAAACCGGGCGGCAAGCTGTGTTCCGCGCTGCGCTCGAAGCCCAGCTGCACCAGCACCACATCTCCGTGTTCCATCGGGGGAAAAACCGGAGCATCGGACCCCAGCAGCGGCTGCAGCAGTCCTTTCACCGCCGGCGCCGGCAATGCGAGCACGACCTCCTGCGTCTGATGAACCCGCACACGGCCGTCGGAGCCGAGCGCGTGGACCCGCCAGCCCCGACCCACGCGCTCGAGCCGCTGCACACTTTGGTTGGTGGCGAGTCGGCCTTCGAGTTGGCGCTCCAGAGCATCCACCAGTTCCTGCAGACCGCCTTCAAAACCGAGCAGTTCCAGAGCTCCGACCTTCGGGCCTGGCAGGTCTTCGAGCTCCCCCTTCGCCTGCGCAAGCGCCCGCAGGAAGCTGCCGTGCGTTCGCAGCAGCTCTTCGAGCTTGGGAAAAGCGCTGCGCAGTCCCAGGTCCTTCAGTTCCGCTGCATAAATGCCGCGCACGAAGGCACCGCCGAGCTTCCGCGTCGCCTCCGCGCCGATGCGCTCCTCGAGCAGGCTCTGCATGTCGGGCTCCACGCCGTCCACGGGTGCTTTCCACGGCCGGAACCCCTCGCTCAGGATGCGCAGCTTGGCGCGCATCGACAGGATCGGCGTCGTCAGCAGCTGCACGGGATTGCCAGGCAGCGGCTGCAACCGGCCGTCGACCCACAGATAACGTTGCCGGACTTCCGGATTCGAGACCATGAGCCTGTCGGCGATGCCCAGCTCGCCGCACAGCCTGCGGAATTCGGCGGAGCGGGCCTGCAGCGTGTGCGGCCCCATCTCGAAGACGAAACCGGCCTCCCGCACGCTGCCCACGACACCGCCGACGCGCGAAGCGGCCTCGAGCACTCGCACATCGCATCCGGCGCGCAGCAGAGCATGCGCGCAGGCAAGACCGGAAAGGCCTGCGCCCAGCACCAGCACGGACGCCTCCTCGCTCATGCGCGAAGCCTCATGCAAAGCGAATGTCGAGGGTGCGCATCCATGTATGCAGGCCGGCATCCTGCACGGGCAGCACGATGGCCGGCACATCGGTCTCGTTGTGATGGCTGTGCCACAGCCCCGGCGGAGTCACGAACGCCGATCCAGGCACCCAATCACGGCGCACCGGATTGACGATGCCGCCCTGTGCGTCGAGTTGCTCGCCGATCAGCGTGTAGGTTCCCGGCGCTGCCGCCACACACAGATCGAGAGCCACGGAGTTGTGTCGGTGCGGTTTCTGCACAACGCGCGCGGGCAGCTCGTTGAAAAGCGACCACAGGCAGTGCGTCAGCGTCATGGTGAGCGGCGCGGCCTTGTTGGCCAGCAGCACGCCGTTGCGATTGCGCTGCCGCGCCTCGGGATCGTTGTTCACCTTGCGCATTTCGGCGAGCATGCGCTCCGCGCTGTGCAGGGTCGGACGGAAGCGCGACTCTTTCGGCTCCACGCCCAGATAGCAGAGCAGCGGTGCATCGCTGACCGTGTACAAGGCCGCATCCTCGAAGGCGGTGTGCTCCACCCGTTCACCGCCGGGCAATGCGAACAGATCACCCTTGGACCAGCGCATCGCTCCGAAGGAACCGCGCGTCTCGCCGCTGCCGCGGATGACATGGAACATGCGCGAGGTGGCGCGTGCCTGCGTATGCAACCGCTCACCGGCGCGGATGCGCAAAAACGAGGCCAGCAGGTTGGGGGAGGTGGCTTCCCATTCGGTTCCGATGTCGCCGGAGAGGTCCCAGACGATTTCACGGGTCGCGCCGCTCTCGTGTTCGCGCGCATGGAATATCGCGAAAGGTATCTTCGCGACCACTGGGTCGGCGGCGGCCGTGTACTCGAAGAACTGCGCGTCCGCACCGAAGTCACGAGGGGTGCCCTGCTGCGCTGCCGTGTCGGCCTGCGAATCGGCCTGCGAATGAATCATGTCGTCCATGCTAACCCCTGAGCTTCACTTCTTCGCGGGCGCGGACATCGTGCCGGCGTCCGTGCCGGAGTCCGTGTACCCCAGAAACCCCAGTCTTTGTCTCAGTTCGGAAGAGTAGCTGTGCGGATGCGGCTTCAGACCGAGCTTCTCCCGCACGATGGCTCCGTCTTCGAGTTTTTCCTGCAGCTGTTCCAGCCCCTGGACGACCCAGGCTTCCTCGCGGCCGGCGCCGCGCTTTTCGCGCGGATCGCGCACCAGGTGATAACCCGCCTCCCAGTCGCCACGCTCCAGCCGCGCGCGCATCACCTTTTCTTTGTCCGTGCGCAGCGCGCGCCAGTCGTTGCGGTCCACAAGCAGCTCCAGCAGCAGCGCGGAGGGCGCCAGGCCGCTTCCGTTCCACACACCCGCAAGGTCTCGGCCCTGCACGCGCCAGCCCGCTCCGGCGCCCGCCGCCGCCGCGAGCGTCGGTGCGAGGTCGGTGATGCTGACCGGTTCGGCGATGCTCCTGCCCTTCGGCCAGAATCCCTTTCGCACGAGGATCACGGGTATGCGGACCTGCTCCTCGAACAAGGAGCTCTGATGACCCTTCTTGCCGTGCTCGAAGAACTCCTCGCCGTGATCCGCGGTGATCACGATGAGCAGATCCTCGTCACCGGTCGCCTTGCGGGTCAGCTCGACGAGGCGCTCCACCTGAGCGTCGACGGAGCGGATTTCCGCGTCGTACAGCGCGATCAGGCGGTCCCGCACGCGCGGCGACATGTGTTCGTGGATCGCCGGATTGCTGTCGAAACCGGACAGATCAAGCCCGTCCACATCATCCGATGAGAACAAGGCGAGCGTTTCGGCGGGGGGCTTGTAGTCGTAGTGGACATCCCACAGATGCACGAAGCAGAACAGCGGGCGCCCAGAAAGCCGTGCCAACCGTCGTTCCACCGCTGCGAGCGTGCGCGGACCGGTGACATCGGCATGCGCGTGTTCGCCGATCGGACTCATGCAGCTCTCGTAGTGATCAAAGCCCTGCGCGAACCCGAAAGCCGCATCGAGATAAGGTCCGCCGTAGAACCCGATCGTCTCGTAACCGCGCGCGCGCAAGCGCTCCGTGAGCGTCTCGTGTTCCGCTCCGAGCGCGAGATGGTTGCCGGTCACGCCATGCGTGGAATCAAACAAGCCGGTGAACAGCGCTGCGTGCGCCGGCAGCGTCCACGAGGTCGTGCTCGAGGCCGCTTCGAAGCGCACACCTTCCGCCGCGAGCCGGTCGATCGCCGGGCTGGTCGGCTTGGCGTAGCCGTAGCAGCCCAGATGATCCGGACGCAGGGAGTCGATCGAGATCAGCAGCACATGCGGCGGCTTGGGTCCGCTGCCCGGCTGCCAGGGCTCCAAACGAGAATCCTCGCCGCAGCCGGCGAAGGCCAGCGAGGCGAGGATCATGATCGTGCGCGTCAACCGGAGCCGCATGGCCCCGATCTTACGGCCTGAGGATCACTGCACGAGCAGCGAATTGCGGTAGATGCGGCGCACCTTGCCCGGGATGCCGATCGGCACTTCACCCTTGAACTCAGGCAGCAGCCCCACAACGTTGACCGTGATGCGCTCACCCTTTTCGTTGGTGAGCCACAGATCGCGCTCGTCACCCTCGAAGGCGACCAGCTGACCGTTGTCGAAGCGGGCCCGCTGGCGCTCGCCATCGACGAAGACCGCGTGATCATGCAGGTATCCGCGGAAGGTCATCTCGGATGCGGAGTCGCCGACGCGCAGTCCGGAAGCCGTGTCCGCCGCACCCGGAAGATGCGAGTCGCCCACGTAGACGGGGAACAGGATCGGCTCCAGTGCGACGCGCACCTCCTCGAGGAAGCCGTCGAGCATCACCGGGTTGGTGACCTGCTCGCGCGTCTTCGTGGAGGCGATGGACAGCAGCGCGTCCTTCAGCTGTGCGGTGTAGACCTCATCCTCCGTTCCGCCATCCGTGAGTCCCAGGCGACCCTTGACGTAGGTCTCGTCGTAGGCGAGGTACTCCGCCTGCAAGGCCATCAGCAGGTAGCGCTTCCCGCCCTCACCGGCGAGGTTGACCTGGACGTCCGTCTTCGACAGCGGTGAGACGAAAGGACCTTCGATGTGCGGCTTGGGTGCCTGCTTGGCGGGAATCGCCATCACGGCGAGCATGTAGCCGACTGCGATCATCGAGATCGCGCCGCCGCCGATGATCAGCGGCAGCTTGGTCTTCTTGGGGGCGCCCGCATCCTTGCCAGCTGCGGGGGAAGCATCTTTCTTGGGGTCTGCCATAGGGAATCTCCGCGCTTCCCTTCGGCCTCGTCAGACCCGCATCCTGAGCCAAAGGCCAAGGATCTTGCAAAAACGGCAAACCGGGGCCGGAACACATTTCCGACCCACCCTCCCGCCGCCGCCTAGACGGTGCGCGAGAAGGTCTGTGCCCCGCCGCCGGCGGCCTTGCGCGCCGCGTAGTAGCGATCGAAGGGCAGCGCGACGTTGCGCAGAAACAGCTGCCCGAGCTCCGTGACCACCAGCGCGCTGCTCTCGCAGCGCACCAGACCATCGTCCTCGAGCGGAATCAGCTCACTCAGCTCACGCGCGAAGTACGGATCGAACGCGATGCCGTGCCGGGCCTCGACGGCGCCCTTGTCGATGCGTCCGTTGCACATCAGCGCGAGGATCACATCGCGCCGCAGCTGGTCCTCCGGAGTGAGCCGATGCCCGCGGTGGGTTGCAAAACCGCGCTCGCGCACCAGCGCCTTGTACTCCAGTTCCTTGGGAGAGTTCTGGACAAAGCATCCCGACACATCGCCGATCGACGAGACACCCAGCGAGAGCATGTCGTCGCCGCGCTTCGTCGTGTAACCCATGAAGTTGCGACCCAGCGAGTGTTCGCGGTGGGCGATCGCCATCTCATCGCTCGGCAGCGCGAAGTGGTCCAGACCGATGTACTCGTAGCCGGCGCCGCGGAACTGCTCGATCGCGCGCAGGAAGATCGAGAGCTTGAGCTCGCTGGACGGCATCGCGCTTGCGTCCATCGCCTCCTGATGGCCCTTCATCCACGGCACATGCGCGTAATGAAACAGAGCCACCCGCTCCGGACGGATCGCCAGAACGCGCTCGACCGTGCGTTCGAAACCGGCTTCGTTCTGGTGCGGCAGGCCGTAGATCAGGTCGATGTTGACCGAGCCCATGCCGTACTCGCGGGCGGCGTCGACCACGGCGCGGGTTTCCGCTTCGCTCTGCACGCGCTTGATGGCCTGCTGAACCTGTGGATCGAAATCCTGCACACCCAGCGAGATGCGGTTGAAGCCCAGCTGCGCCAGCAGGCGGATCTGTTCGCGCGTCGTGACGCGCGGATCGACCTCCAGACCCACTTCGGCGTCCGAGGAGAACCGGAACCAGCGCGAGAACGCGCGCTGCACGCGCTCGATCTGCTCCAGATTGAGCTGCGTGGGCGTGCCGCCGCCCCAGTGATACTGGCGCACGACCCTTGAACCGACTCCGCTCTTGCCGACCGTCTCGAACTCGATCTCGAGACAGTCGAGGTAGTCGTCAATGCGGCTGACATTGCGAGACACGACCATGTTGCAGCCGCAGAACAGGCACAGCTCCGCGCAGAAGGGCAGGTGCACATACACCGACAAGGGACCGCTGCGTGTCGCCGCCTGTGCAAGCAGCTCCGGGTAGGCCGAGCCTTCGAACTCCTTCGACCAGTCCACCGCCGTCGGATACGACGTGTAACGCGGCGCATTGGTCGCGTACTTCGTCAACAACTCGCGGGATACCTGTGCCATGCTGTCTGCGGTTCGGGCGCCGTGTCCTGCTCCCGGGAGCTTGCTCTCAGGTCTTGCCGAAAGGGCCTTACCCGAACCAAGCGCTCCGGCAGTCTAGCCCAAGCGACGCTCAGCCGCAGCGCGGCGAGCGCGCCGACCCCGCATGGGCCTGCTCGTGCCGGCCCTGCAGCACGCGGAAGATCGCCGCCATGCTCTCCACCGGCGTGCCGGGAAGAATGCCGCTGCCCAGATTGAAGATGTGCCCTTTCTGTGCCGCAAAGGCGTCGAGCACGCGCGTCGTTTCCCGCGCGACCACATCCGGGCCCGCAAACAGGACGCACGGATCCATGTTGCCCTGCAAGGCCACGCGCGAACCCACGCGCTGCATGGCCTCCGCCGGATCCACCCGCCAATCGATGCCCAGCACATCCGCGCCGGTGTCCGCCATCACCTCCAGCAGCTGGGAGGCACCGTTGACATACAGGATCACGGGCACGCCCAGACCCTTGGCACCCGCCACCAGACGCTTCACATGCGGCAGCAGCGCGCGCCGCCAGGTGGCGGCATCCAGCGCACCGCCCCAGCTGTCGAAGATCTGCACGACATCCGCGCCCGCGCGCACCTGCATGCCCAGATAAGGCACCAGGTTGTCGACAATCCGCGTGCACAGCGCGTCGAACAGCTCCGGGTTACCGTACAGAAGCTTCTTCGTGTGCTCGAAGTTGCGGCTCGTCGAGCCCTCGACCATGTAGCTCGCCGTCGTCCACGGCGCGCCGCAGAAGCCGATGATGGCCCGCTCCTTGCCGATCTCCTTGCGCGTCAGGCGGATCGCCTCCGCCAGGAACCCCGTTTTCGTTTCCGGATCGAAGTCCACCAGCCGCTTCACGTCATCGCTCGTGCGCACGGGCGGTGACAGCCGCGGGCCTTCGCCCTCCTCGAAGCGCACCTCGACGCCCATGGCCTGGCAGGGCACAAGGATGTCGCTGAAGATCACGGCCGCATCCATCCCGAAGCGCCGGATCGGCTGACAGGTCACCTCCGCCGCGAGCTTCGGATCATGCACCATCGTCAGGAAGTCGTGCTGACCGCGCACCTCGCGGTACTCCGGCAGATAGCGTCCGGCCTGGCGCATCACCCATGCGGGCGGAACATCAAGCGGAGTCCGGCGACACGCGGCAAGGAAGCGCTCACGACTGGTCATCTTGGGCTGCATGCGAAGCGCCTAGCTTAGCGGCGACCGCTTGCAGAATCCGGGGAGCGTGGGAGAATGCTCCGCACTTCACATGTCCCCAAATCGCAAGACGGCCCCCCGCAGGCGCGGCCAGCCGCGCACTGCCCGCACCTGGACGGAAAAGCTGGAACCGGAGCTCGAAGCACGAGTCGAGCGGGACGGGAAGGTCCGCAAACTGCTGCCGACGCCTATGCTCGTGGCGGAAGAGCTCAAGCGCGTGCGCATCGGTCAGCTGATCACGCCGAGCGAGCTGCGCGCACGCCTCGCTACGCGCATGCGCGCGGACACGGCCTGCACGCGCACCACCACGCGCTGCCTGCAGGTGCTCGCGGGTGCCAGCGAAGAAGCTTTGCGCGCGGACAAGCGGGCCATCGCGCCATGGTGGCGCGTGGTGGATGACAAGGGCAACCTGCACGACAAGAGCGAGCCTGGGGTGGAGCGGCAGCGCAAGTTCCTGCTGGCGGAGGGGCACGAGCTGTCGAAGGGCAAGAGCGGCAAGTGGAAGGTGGTCGGATTTGAGCCGACCCGCGCCGCCGCCGCACGCTCGCCGATTCGGCGCTGAGTGGAAGGCGGGGCAGAGCATTCAGCCTTCGATTGACCGGCTGGAGCCGACACGCCACTGCCTACCCTCGGGGACAAGTCCACTGCCGACGCGCAGCCGTGAATCGGCAGCCATGAGAAGACCGGGGCGTCAGCATCCCTGTGTGTGGCGGAAAAAATTTCCACCTGCCAACCCCTGCCCTGCGAAGCCCGCCTGTAGTGACCCAGCGGGGCGAAGCGAACCCGCTTTCAAGCTTCGCACTCCGCGTCCCCGATCGTGAAATAAAGTTCAGGCGGACGCAAAGATCGCCATGGCACACGAACAGGGATACCCGAAGACACTCACACTCTCCGACGGCCGGACGGTCAGTTTTGATGGCCCGGACGAGATCCGAGCCTACTACTTCAGAATCCACGCAGCCCAACCGGGAAATGCGGCAGGTTCGGACCCCGCCTTGGTGGAACCGCATCACTTTGATCCGGGCTTCGGAGCATCGGGAATCGAAGCGGAGCAGCTCCTCGAAAGGCTGCGGGATGCCGAATTGCGGGCAGAGCGTCACGCAACCGACCTTGACGAGTTGAAGGAATCCGCTCAGGGCCTTCACGAGTCTATCACCACGACGCTGAACGAATCCGGTGTGCTAAAGTCCAAGATTCAAACACTTTCAGACGATGCGGGTGAAGTCCTGCAGCGTTTGGAAACCCGCTATGACGAGGCGGGCGAGATCGTTGAAAAGACCCACAGTCTCCACGACGAGGCCGGCCACCTGCTTCAACGCATCGAGCAAACGTACTCGGAGACAGGACAGGTAAGTGAAGAGGTCACTCACCTGTATCACGAGTCGGTTCAGATGCACGCCCAATCCGAACTGGCACGTGATCAGAGCGAACAAATGAAGGGTGAGTCGCAGGCGGCGCTGCAGCACTCAGAGCACATCAAGGAAGAGATCGAGCGCACCTATGACGAAGCCGGAAACCTGCGCGAAGAAACGCGTCGCGCATACGATGAAGCCAGCCAGCTCAAAGCCGACACACACACAGTCTATGACGAAGCTGGCCGGCTGCGCGAAGACACACAGCGCATCTATGATGAATCGGCCCAGCTGAAAGAAGAGATCCAGAGGGTATACGACGACTCCGAACGCATCCGCAACGAAACTCAGCGCACATACGATGAGACGGCTCTGGTCAAAGAGGAGACGGAGCGGATCTTCGATGAAGCAGGCGACCTTAAGGAGGAGATCCGGTCGATCTACGATGAGACCGGGAGATTGCGCGAGGAAACCGAGCGGATCTTCGAAGAGGTGAACCAGCTCAAGGAAGAGACACAGCGCGTCTACAACGAAGCCGGTCAAATCCTCCAGGAAACCGAGCGCGCATACAATGACACGGCGCAACTGAGGCAGGAAACCCAACGCCTGTACGACGAGACGGGAAGACTCAAGGAAGAGACCGCACAGGTTTATCACGATGCTCAGCAGTTGAAGGCCGACGCGCAGAGCACTGTTGATGAAATCAACCAACTCAAAGAGCAGGCGGAATACGCCGAGACACAAGTTCAAGATACGCGGGACTACGTCAAGGGGGTGTATGAGGACACTCTGCAGCTGAAAGAGCTCACTCATCGACTTTACGACGAAACGAGTCAACTAAAGGAAGAAACGAACCGCGTCTTTGAAGAGTCCGGGCGCCTGCTCGACGAACAGAGACGGGTCTACGATGAAGCCCAGCAAATACGTGAAGACATCAAGCGCTCTTACGACGAAGCCGGCCAAATCAAAGAGCAGACGCAGCAGGTCTATAACGAAGTCGGTGAGCTGAAGGAGCAGATCCGAACCGTCTACAATGAGTCCGGCGAGACGCAGGAGGAAATCAAGGAGATCTATGCGGAGTCCGGCGAGATTCTTGAAGAAACAAAGACTATCTACACAGAAGTTGGAGAACTCAAGAATCAGACCCGCACGATCTACGATGAAGCCGGGGCTCTCAAGGAGCAGACGGAAACCGCGTACACGGAAACCGGGGAGATCAAGGAGCAGACCAAACGCGTATTCGACGAAACGGGAACCATCAAGGACCAGACGCGAACCGTATACGACGAGGCCGTCGAGCTGAAGGAGCAGACCCGGAAGAGTTCCGAGGAGGCAACGGCGTTGCGCGACCGCACCGAAGACCTTCGCGGCGAAACCGAGGATATCCAGCGTCAAGCCGAAGATCTGCGGAAAGACACCAGTGCGATTCGAGATGATGCACAACAGTTGCTCGACGAGATCAGTGACCTGCGTGAGGAGGCTCGACGCGAACTGGACGATGCACGTAGCGCTCGTGAAGACGCCGAGCGGGAACGCGATGAAGCTACGCGCGTCCGGCGGGAAGCCGAGGACGAGCTGAAGGCCGCAACAGATGCCCGGCATGCGGCAGAGGAGGCGCAACGCTCCGCAGAAGAAGCCCAACGCAATGCAGAAGACAGCGCTGCTCGTGCACGCGACAGTGCCCAGGAGGCGGAGTCGTCGGCGCGCGATGCGAGAAGCTCGGCCGCGGAGGCCAGCGCGGCGGCCAGCGAAGCGCAGGCGGCGGCGGCGAAGGCGAAGTTCGCCGGTGGGCTTGGGGGGTTCTAGCTGTCAACGCACGAGAGTGCCCGGCAACAAACCGCGAGAGCGGCCGACTTCTTGGATCATTACCCTCCAACACGCGGCGAAAAAGATTCGAGTGGCTGACGTTGGCAAGTGTGCCAGCGATATGTAGGGATTTGAAAAAGACACCCTTGCCATGTGCTGCCAAAACCGGGACACCTTTGCGTCAAGAAATTACCGGTGCGTGGCGAACAGTTCTTGCCGCAAGGAGTGGACCCGATGTCTCACTCGGGAAGACAACGAGTCACTCTAAAGCCAGTCCTCACTGACGCGTCAGCTGGGAGGTTACTGTATCGAGCAGCAGCACGACACCCCCCGTTTAGAGTTCCTCCGTTATTGGAGAATTGACCTGGACCATAATTCAGATAGCTGCCACCGCGCAGCACACGCCTATCATCCGAAGCGTCTAGTGGCACCAACCTCACGACTGGCAGCTCGTTCCCCTCCAGCGGGTAGATTGAATATTTGTCTTCACACCACTCAAATACATTGCCATGCATATCGAAGAATCCCCATGCATTCGGTTGATAGCTCCCGACCGGCAACACCTGATTCATGCCTTTGTCTTCACCAAATGCCCATGAACGAAAGATAAGAAAATTGGCCTTGGCCAAATCTGGTTCGGAACCCCAATGGAAAGGCGTTTGAGTACCTGCCCGACATACGTACTCCCACTCAGCCTCACTTGGCAGACGAAGTGCTCCACCAGCCCTAACGCAGAAATCCTTGGCGCCGATCCATGAAATATTGGTCACGGGATAGTTGTGGCCAACGACAGTACTTGGGTTCTTTGCTTGTTGGTTGATCGACATCCACTGGCCCTGCGTGATCTCCGTCAAATCGTGAGTGGCCCGTGCCCGAGTTCACAGGCTCAGGCAAGCGACGAGTCACCGGATGCACAAACTATTGGGCAGGGAAGAACCAAACAGGCCGGAACCCCGTCGAGTCATCTCGGTACGCTGCGTGTTCGGAACGCCGTGCGTCCACACGGCACGATTTCTGAGAACTACTCCAAGCCCCGCCCCGCAGAACCTTGGGCTGACCGTCTTGCTGAACACATGGATCAACACGGTCAACGCTGACAAGACGGCCATCAATCATGATTTGCGCCTGAGTCGTTGAAGACGGCGCGGGATAAGGAAGGAACGAATCTAGGCACCATTCTGATGCATTGCCAAGCATGTCGACCAACCCAAGAGCATTCTGCCTATTGGTGTATTGTGACGAGGAATCCATAATAGGCGAGAGATAGGGGAAACCATCGGTGAAAGGAAAGCCGCTACCCGTATCTGACGGAGTCATCGGACCACCAGCTTCGGCGCCGTTCAGCCTCTCTTTGCCAAGTGCAGGGTCGCTTCCCCACCAGTACGCCGTCTCCTGGCCTTGGGCGCAAGCGAGCTCCCATTGTGCTTCGGTTGGCAAGCTGAAGCCAAAGTGCCGGCAATAGGCGGTGGCATCATTCCAGCTCAGGTGTACAGCAGGGTGAACTTTAGAAAGACTAAAAGTTTTTTGGGCTGAATGGAATGGTAGCGGGTTGTTCCAGAATGCGCCTTCGCGAACCTCCCAGATCGCTTTGCCGTCCTTGGTCACAAGTGTGGGGCTTGACCCGCTTACCTCTGCTTCTGACTTGTAGCCCGTCGCATCTGCAAATGTCTGCCACTGTGCGACAGTAACTTCATGCTGGGCGATGTAGTAGGGGCGGGAAATGCCTACGAGTGCCTTTGGGGCTCGAAGGGAAAGCACGCCTGGTCGAACGAGAGAGAAGAAGGTGTTGGATTCGCGGTGCAAAAGTGCCGTAGGTAGCCTTAGTTCTGGATCAAGAATCCCGAACTGTGAGAAGCCACGTGCTTCAAGATCCAAGCACTGCTCATGAAGCGCGGCAAAATCAAAAGCGCGAAGTATGTCGGCCGTTGATGTCTCGTCACGCTTGGAATCTTCGCTAGGGATCACCCAATACGAACAGACACTACCATCAAAGCCGCGGTCTCCATCCTCACCCTCCTTACCATTCCTTGGGCCCCAGCCACCAAAACCCCGTCGTCCCCCGAGGCCACCGCGATACTTGATTTTTAGTGAGTTGTGAGCAAAGGCGAGCAGTGTCTCAACGTCCTTCATGTTGCGCAAGCCTTGGCCGGTTGGTGCATTCCACTTGACTTCGTCTCCGTCTACACTTTCTACCCATTCTCGATAGCCACACTTCGTGTCCTCTCTCTCGAAATCTCCACGCAAGTGCATCATGACAAAGACACAAAGCCCGTCCCCTCCCGGTCCACCATGTCCACCATAACCGCCTTGGGAGTTAGGGTTAGAATCTGCGTCACTGCCGCGCCCTCCATTGCCGCCCTTGCCGCACACAAAACTGAGTTCAACTTTTTCATTAGTCTCTACGGCATATCGAAACTTTTGTTCGCCAAGAGTGTACTGCAGCTCCACAATTGGTTCTAAGGTACGGAATGTGTGCAGGAAAACGTCAACCGTTATGCTACCAAACGATTCGCCTTCCTCGCCATCCTGACCCTGCTTCCTGCCTGAGGTCCCGTCACGCCCGTCCACGCCCGGTTTGCCTTCGTGCAAGTAGTTTCGGGGTCTGGGCAGCTGGAGAAGGGAATTACGCTCCTCCAGTTCCTTCCTCGCGGCCTGCGCAGCCAGATCATCAAGTAGCTTTTCTGTGTAACTAGCTGATGAGACTGCATTTGCCTGCGCGAATTGGAATTCAAACGGTGCGTCTTCTTGCGAATGATAGAGGAAATGCGCTGCCGCGGCAACCGTCCCGGCTGGCTCGAACATTTCCGCACACCAAGGCAGCTTCTCACAGCGTGCCCAAGCCTTGTCAACGGCATTTTTGGCCTCAAGATAAGCCCGCGCGCGTTGCTGAATACCATCTTTCGTCTCCGAGAGAGTTTTCTGTTCACCGCCTACCGCAAGCAACATGTCGCACCAGGACTCGACATGGGATTCATTACGAACGCTAATCCGTTGACTGCTAGAAACAAGAGAGGATGTCAGGGCCTTGGTGTATTCACTGCAAATGCTTTGGGCGCTCGAAAGGTCACGGACATCACCTCCACCCAATCGACCAATATCAGCGGCTAGGGCCGTTGGTATCTCTACGACTTCCGGAGAGAAAGACTCCATAGAAGAGCGAATAGACTCGAGTTTCTTGATGTGATGGGCGAGCTTTGTCCACTCCTTCGCGTAGTCGCGTGCTCGAACCCACTCAGGTGTAATCTCGTCAAGTTTGGGCGAGTCGCGGTTCCATGAAGCCACAATCCACTGCTCGCAGACACCTAGCGCATACAAAACAGGTCCGTCCCAAACTCGCCCCTCGATCACATCGACTCGATCGGCTGCCAACTTGTCCTTCCATGCCATTGCATTGCTTAGGTACTCCAGATAGAGCTTTGTTGCCGCGAGGTCCTGGGCGATGGATTGCAGGACCGATGAGTCTCGGTGAGCCGAAATAAGATCGGCTTCGAGAATGCGCACCTGTTTTTGCGCCCATTGCGCCGGTCCTTCGGCTCCTGCGCCCGGCAGAGCCATCATCCACGCTCGGCGATCGTCGAGCGATGCATCGATCCCGTTGATCTCCTTCAACTGCAAGTAGGATTTGTCCAAGACCGACACTTGCTGCGCTTGCAGAGTCCATGCGACATCGGCAAGCATCCCCTCGGCCCTATCCAGCTGCTCCGCTTCGATCGTCGCCAAGGCGGCATCCACCCTCGCCAGAGATGCTGTCGACACGCCGCCGAGCTCCTCCACGAGTGCAATCGCATTGGCATTACCACGCAGCTCTTCCGCACGACCGACCAGACTGGGCAGGCGTCTGGCGAAGTCTTCCATGCGCGCTGCGATTTTCTCGCCGTCGACCAGAGCGTACGCAGCCTTGATGGGGTCACCCTTCTGCTGCCTTACGTATGACTCGGCGGTACCCAGGGCCCTGGCCAGTTCGCTGGTGAGCTTCCCATCAAACCCACGCCAGAGTGCATCACATTTGTCGGCGACCGACTTGGCAAACAGAGCATCCTTCTTGATTCTCTGGGCCTCTTGCCTTGCTTGCTCCGTGATGCTGCGTCCACCCTCGAGCTTGTTGTCCTGCTCTCGGACTTTTCGATCCCACTTCTCGGGCAGTGCCTTGATCTCATCACCTAGGCTGTTGATGGCGGATTTCCGGGTGTCCAGAGCCTGCCATTGGCCGTGCATGTTGGAGCTTCCCGTGCTCAAGACTTTCAAGCGCTGTTTCTCGAGCTCGCTTCGTGCGCTGACGATGTGCTTCAGGGCAAGAGCATCGTCTTCATCGCGCAATGCCTCGCTGACCTTGCGCCGTGATCGATCCTGATCTGCGGAGAACTGTGCATCGAGCTCGATGCCCAGGGCGGCAGTCAGGACCTTGAGATCGTTCTGCTCGTTTTCAAAGTCGGACCAGTCATCGGCCACCTTTTGCTGCAGATCGGGATCACGTTGAATTCGCTTGGCGTAGGTCGCGATATCTCCGCCAACAAACAGCCCTGCAACCACGAGGACCGTACCGCCGGCAAGAACGGCCCATGTGCGCGCCTGTACTATGGCCAGTGGACCTCGTCTCTTTGTCAGGGCTGTGCGGAAGTCGGTCATGCTGGCATGACGATCTTCAGGTCGGCCCGCCAAGGCTCGGTGCACAGCCTGTGCCAGACCCTTCGGGGTGTCCTTGCGAAGAGCATCGACAGCTGCCGCCATACCGGTTGGAAGTTGGCTAGTCAGAAGCTCATAGAGCACAACCCCAACGGAGAACTGATCCGCTCTCTGGTCGACAGTGGCCGCGCTCGACAGTTGTTCCGGCGCCATGTAATACGCCGTTCCCATCGCCGCCCCGGTCATGGTCAGTTGGGTGTGGTTGAGCAGACGCGCGATGCCGAAATCCATCAACAAGACACGTCCGTCCGTGCACATGAAGATGTTTTCGGGCTTCACGTCCCGGTGGACGGTGTTGGTGTGGGCGTATCCGAGTGAATCACAGAGCGCCTGACCGATGCGCTGGACCTCTTCGATGGCAAACCGTGATGCGGAACGTTTGCGCTTTTCGATCGCTTGGCGCAGCGTCTCTCCCTGAAGCAGCTCCATGGTGAGGAACAGCAAATCGCCATCCTGGCCCACGTCGAAGCACTTGACGATGCCGGGATGCGCGAGGGACGTGGAAACCCTGGCTTCTTGCAGAAATCGGTTCCGGGCTTCCTTCTTTTCAACAAGGCCCGGCAGAATCACCTTGAGCGCGATCTCCTCTTCACGCGTGCGGTCGAAGGCTGCATAGACCGCTCCCATTCCCCCGGCGCCGAGGAGCCGTCGGAGTTCGTATCGATCGGACAGTACCCGGCCTGCTTCCACCGGGACCCTCAGGCCGGGCGCCTCTCCGCCCGCGGCCGATCGGGTTCTCATGGGTGTCGCACCCGGCAGATCCCTCAACATGGTCTGGGAGAGCGAGCTGGCAGTCGGCGTGGGGGGGCCGCCCCCTTGGGTCGCAGATGTCAATCCGCAGGCTTCGAGCAAGGCGTCGAGCTCGGCCAGAGAGGCCTCCTCCGCCTGTGCGGCTTCGGGTGTGGCTGCAGCCGCGATGCGCTTGCGGGCCTGCGACCGCAGTGCCTTGGCGGCCACCAGGATCTCGGATTCCGTGGCGTTGGCATCAAGGCCAAGTCGATCGAGCAATTCGGGACGGTACATGGGCCAATTATCCGCCGTATCCGACACGCGGGCAAACGGGACGTGTTGTCTGCCCTAGTTGTGTTGAGCCTCCCCGCGGCCCCGACGGCTTTGCCGAGAAAAACTTTCCGGGTCGAGGGCTCGAACTCCAAACCGGGAAGTTGCCAACGGTAGGCGAGCCGGGATCCCGACAGCAGAGCCGCCGCAGGGCCGAGGCACAGGGAATCCGTGGGTGAGCGAGAGCAGCTCGGCCCGGACTCCCTGCACTCCTGCCAAGGGTCACTCGTTCAGGCGGAGTCCTTCGATGGAAGCACGAATGCCGGCGACCTGCATCGCATCGCCACCGCCGACATCGGTCATCATGTGTTCAAGTTCCTTCCCGGTGCGCGGATCACGCGCGGTCACGCGCACAAGACCATCCACATCACAGGCACACACCAGCTCGATCGGGTAGTTCTTGCGAGGTTCCGTGATCGGACCGAAGGCAAAGTAGCCCAGACTGCGGCCAACATCGTCGGCCCCCCGTGCCTGCACGAGCTCGAAAACCATGCGCGTCTGGTCGACTCGGGTCGTGTAGAACACCTGTGCGTGTCTTGCGGGCAGGGCGGTGTTGCGCGGAATCAGGACCTGCACCTTGGGCGCGCGGGTCACCGGGTCGTAGACCCGCAGCCCGATGTCAAACGATGCCGCATGGGTCACATCAATCTGGTCCCTGTCTTGATCGGCGACAAGGGCTGCTCCGAATGCAACGGCCTGGTGCGGCTGGTTGAGCAGCAGGCTGCCGGCGGAGCGGCCGCTTCTGCGCAGCAGAGTGTCCTTGACGCAAGGCAGGAGGGAGGAGCCGCCGCAGAGCAGCACCTGATCGACCCTTCCCCAAGTCAGACCAGCCGATTGCAGACAGCGCTCGCTGGCGGTCATCGTCTCCAGGAGCAACGGCTCGACTCCCTGCTCGAAGCGCGAGCGATGGAGCATGAACTCCATAGGCACTCCAGCGAGCATCGCGACCTCCTTGACCTGCGAACGTCCGGGCTTGGACAGATCGATCTTGATCTGCTCTGCGAGCCGCCGGACACGTTGCATCGCACCTAGATCCCTGCGGACATCGGCACCGAGAGCCCTTGTTTCCTCGATGATCCAATCCATGATCAGCTCATCGAATCGCATGCCGCCCACCTTGTCGGTCCCATCGGTGCCGAGCACGCGCAGCCCCATGGGGCCCACCTCAAGAACGGTGGCATCAAACGTGCCTCCGCCAAGATCGTAGACCAGCATTGTGCGGGGTGTGGCGGAGCCCTGCACTCCGTGATAAATCGCGGCGGCGATCGGCTCGTCGATCAGCCTCGGCGAAGGAAGCCCTGCAGCCAACGCTGCATCGCGTACGGCGCGGCGTTGTGCATCTCCGAACTGCGCAGGGACACAGATCACGCAGCTTGTCACGGACTCTCCGGCAAATGCTTCCGCATCGCGCTTGAGCTTCCTGAGAATGAGGGCATTGATAGCGGCCGCGCCGTATTCTCGTCCGGCGGCATCACGCAGGACGCACGTGTCTGATCCCAAGAGCAGCTTGGTGCCTCGGGCGGCCGGCAACGAAGGATCGTCGCGGAGCAGATCCTCGGCAATCTGTCCGACTAGCGCGCTCGCGCCCTGGATGTGAACGACCGACGGAGTGCGGAACAGGTTTGCGTCCAGTAGGTCGGGGAAGAGTGTCGGAATGCCCTTGTCGTTGCGCTGGGCGACAAGCGAGAACGTGGTGCCCAGATCGATACCAACGTTCATGATCGGGGACCCCCTGTGGATTGACTGTGAGAAACTGAGCGGATCGCCTGCGACAAGGCCACCGCGGCCTCACGCTCCAGTTCCGTGCTGGCCCGCTCAAGGTCCGCCGATCGCTGGAGGAGGGCATCCAGATCGCGCCGGCGCTGTTCCTGAACACGCAGGCGCTGTTGGGTATCGCGCAAAGAGTCGCGGGTCCGGTTCGCGAACTGCTCTTCGGATTCGCGCCCGACCGCTTCGATCTGGCGCTGCATCTGTTCCTTCATCTCGTCCAGCTGTCGGCGCACTCGATCCGAAAGTTCGCGCAAACCCTCGATAGCGCGGCGCTGGAACTGAAGCGAGAGTTGCTCACGCATGCGCTCTAGCTCGCGTGTAACCCGCTCCCGATCCTCGCGACGGAATGTGAAGACCGTCATGCCGACTCCGACAAGGAAAATCGGAAGGACATAGCGCATGACCTGCTGGCGATCGAGATTAAGGGTAGTTCCGAACAATGAAACGACCATGAGCAGTGTGAAAACCAGCTGGCGCCCGTGCGCCATGCGACGCCAGAACCCCCTGCGCTCCATCTCGGCTTTTGCCTCGAAATTGCTCTGGAGCATCTCCTTGACCGCGTGTCGTACACGATCTTCATCCAAGCTCGGCAGGCGCACGACGACGCTGGCGCCCCGCAACTGACTCAAACTTGCCGAGAGCTGGCTTTCCAAAGCGGCACAACCCTCCTTGAGAAGAGCAGCCTGAGCCTTGCAAGCGCGAGCCAGTTCCTCGTATACGGCACGCCAGCAACCATCGAGCACCTCCGGCGAAACGCCAAGCCGTACCTTGTCGCTTGCTACCGGCTCCCGATAGAGGTCCTGAGTCTGGATGCGCATCGCGACGCGTGAGCAGGTCGACTCGATCGGTCCGCCGGCAATCCCGAGCCGGCGCAGATCCTCAGCACTGGCCTCACTCAGACGCCGAAGCCCGTCGAAAGCCGGTGTTCTCAGCGCCTCCATGCGACCCCTGAGGTCGCGTTCACGCTGGCCCTCTTCCAGCGCCTTGTTTTCGCGTTGCAATGTCCTCAGTCGCACCTCGACCTGGCTGCGGTCTTCGTTGATTTCGGACTTGACCATCAAGGCGGCTGCGCGCAAGCGTCCGGCATGCGCAGTCACGCCAAGGGATAATCTCAGTGGATGCTGCTGGTCGGCGATAAATGCTGGCAGAGATTCGTCAACCAACCGGACGGGTGTCAGAATATCGCGCGAGTTCAAGAGCTGGCGATCGGACCAGAATCCCCCGTCGACCCGACCCTCTCCCAACACAAGCGGTTGAATCACACTCATCGCCTCGGACAGTTCGCGCACGGCGCGCGCCTCCGCCTCCGAGAGCACGGCCGTTGCGGAGCCCGCGACAATCAGCAGGTGGGAGTGTGCCGCCAATCGAGCCAGCAAGCGCGGATTGCGGACCAGTGCACCGGGACTCTCAGGGACCAGCAGGTGCAGGGCGCGCGCTCCCTTCCCTCCGGGAAGCTGCAAGGACATGGGAGCCACGAAGGCGCCCGAGTCGTTCTCGCGCACCAAATCCGCCTGCTCTACGGCCGCAAGAAACGGCTCGAGTTGATCGAATTGGCGCCGCTCCCCACCCCGGCCTTCAAGCACATAGCCCCGCTCACCGAAGCGAACATCGACCAGCCCTACCTCCTCGGGGATGTGAAAGCGAACCACGCGCATGTCCTGACCGCACAAGACAGCGAGAGCATTCCCGCGAGCCTCTGCATCGAGACCCAGCACCACCAGCCGAAATGGTCCATTCGCCATGTCTTCTCCCAACTGCGTGAAGTGGCGGGCGAGTGGCCCATCACCCTGTCCACGCTCCACGATCGAGGAGATGTCGTAGCCCGTCTGTGCCGTGCGCCGGAGTCGCATAAGCAGGTCGGCAGGCGTCGCGGGGGAGTTGGCGGACATGAGGGGGCGGTCTGGAGCCTCTGGTTGGTGTCGGGGCGCTCCTACCTTGGAAGGAACGTGGCCGATGGAATTCTGGCAGACCAAACCAGCGTGTGCCAATAGCCCATTGGGTGTTCACTGCCCGACTCCGGCAGCCTGTGCAACCGTGCTAAACGCCGGACGTGCTCGATGACGCTACAAGTGCATCAAGAGGCAACCGCCAGCCAGCGGAGGGATCGTCCCCATGATGCAGTGGCAGGGTTCAACCGGAAGCGCGTCAGAGCCGAGCATCGCGGAGCGAACCGCTCAGCAGTGGGTGGTGTGCGCCCGGCTCATCGTCACCAGCTAACCGCCGCCACCTTCTCCTGAGCAGGGAAGACACGTGTACCAAGTGCAAGGGTCGAGCTCAGGAGCTCAACAACTCAGTCAAAGCTCACCTGGATTGTTCCGCTGGCCTGGATTGGCACACCGCCAGACGGCGTGACCGTCACCGTGACCGTCACCGTTTCAACGCCTTGGCCCGCACTGAGGTGCAGCACGTTGCTGCCCAGATTGAAGTAGGCCAGACCACTTGGCGATGACGCCGACCACTGCACGGTGCCATTCGACGCGGAGGAGTGGGTCACATCCCTCATGGCAACACCCCTCGGCTCCGCGGGCGAGACAGTCGACTGGCGGACGAAGTAGCCGTGCCCTGGCTGTCCACGGGACCGTGGTGGCGGAATCCACGGTGTGTGAATCCAACGCCGACAGAGCGAAGCGTTGACGCGCGCGGGTTCGCGCAGCGCTTCAGCGGAGCTCGATCAGCGCCAGCAGCACGAGCACCGCTCGCGCACTCCACGCCAGCGTGCGCAGCCAGTTCGTCGCCACCAGCCGGCGGATCACGCTTGCGTCGTACCCGCCGAGCTCCAGCTTGCGGTGCAGCGGCACCTGCAGGATCGCCGTCGAGAGCCAGATCACGAAGATCAGGCCCATGCCGATCCACGCGAGCAGCGGTGAGTTGGCCGGATCGGGCAAGAGGATCCACGCCAGACCGGTCGCGGTCTCGAGCAGCATCAGCGGGCCTACGACGAAGGTGATGCGCGCGAGGTGGCCCTTGTGCCACTCGTGAAAGCGCTCCGGTCCCACGCTGAGCATCAGCGGGTAATGCGCGAGCTGGACGAGCCAGATCACGCCGAACATCGCGGCTGTGGCGAGCGCGTGTACGGGCAGCAGCCAGGCGCTCACAAGTTCCGCGTTCACGCGATCACCACAGGATGCGTCGCACGGAGAAGCCCTCGAAGGCTGTCACCGCGTCGGCCTTGGTCCACACGCCGACGCCGCCGGCGTTGAGAATGGCGGTGTCCTTCGCCTCGAGCACATGCTTGTTGTCGAGACTGCAGGTGATCTGATCGCGGATGTGCGTCACTCGGATCGTGTGCCACGTGCCCGGTTCGACGCTGTCGGGCTCGTACTTCACGGAAGCCAGCTGTCGGCGCACGCCACCGACGACCTTGTACAGGCGGAAGTTCGACTCCAGCGGATTCACGCGGCAGATGTAGTAGTGATCACGGTCCTGCACGCGCCAGATCGGCCCGCCGCCCTGATCGATCTCGCCGGTTCTGGCCTGCACGCGGACTTCCAGCGCGACATCGCTGAACTTGATCTTGGTGTCCCAGTAGAGGTTGTACGTGTCTTCGTTCGCTGTGGGAATCGAGACGACGCGCGGTGCGAGCGACTTGCCGGAAGCGCCGCCGGATGCCCATTCCCAGGTTGCGACCGCGCCGCCTTCTCCGCCGCGGCCCGCGAGCGTTGCGTCGGGTTTCCAATCGCCGCCCTCCATGTGCAGCGCGCCGCTGTTCTCGCTCAGCGGTTGAGGCTGGCCATTGCCGGCGGACGCGCCCGTCTTGCACCCGCCGAGCATCGCAAGGCTCCACGCCAGGCAGAGGGTGGAAAGGAAGCTGAGGATGGTGCGCTCGTGGAGGCCGGGGTGCATGAACAGATGGTCAGGAAGGGAAGGCTTGAGAGCAAGCCCGCAGATCAGTGCTCCTGCGCCGGCGCGGTCCGTGCTGATGCCGACGGTTGCAAAGCCGCCTGTGCCAAGGCCAAAGCACCCACCACGCCCGCATCATCACCGAGCGCGGGCGGCTGCAGGAAGCTCTCGATGCCCTCTGGCTCAAGCGCCGGATGCCGGATGTAGCCTTTGAGCACATCACGCAGTTCGGTGCGAACGCCGCGAAAGAACGCGGCCTCACCCAGACCGCCCGCCTTGCGCACGCTGCCGCCCAACAGGATGCGCTGCGGCGAGAGCACGCAGGTCAGCGTGGCGAGCGCGTGCGCCATCGCGCGCATCGTGCGCGGCCAGATCGGATGGTCGGCGGGCAGCCGCTCTGCGGGCATGCCCGCCTGCCGCGCGATCGCAGGCCCGGAGCACAGGCCCTCCCAGCAGCGACCGTGAAACGGGCAGGCGCCCGCGAACTCATCGCCTGCGGGGCGCGGCATCGAGATGTGCCCCATCTCCGGATGCACGAGCCCGCGCAGCAGGCGTCCGCGCGCCATGCCGCCGCCTCCGATGCCTGTGCCCACCGTGATGTAGAGGAAGTCCTCGAGCCCGCGTGCCGCACCGAAGCGCTGCTCGCCCAGCGCCGCTCCGTTGACATCGGTATCGAGCGCGATGGGGCGTTGCGGGAAGGCGTGCCGCAGGGGCGAGAGCAGATCGGCATGACGCCAGCCGGGTTTGGGCGTCGTCGTGATGCGGCCGTAGGAGGCGGAGCGTTCGTCAAGATCGAGCGGACCGAAGGCCGCGATGCCCAGCGCGGCGAGCCGGCCGTGCTGTCGCTCCTGCAGCAGCAGCCATTCGCTGACGCTGCGCAACAGGGTCTGCGGATCGGCGCCCGTATCGAACTGCTTGCGCGCCAGCAATCCGGCATCAGGCCCCGTGCCGACGGCGCAGACGAACTTCGTGCCGCCGGCCTCGATGGCGCCCACCAGCGGAGATGACGGCGAAGTCTGCATGGCGCGCGCGCAGCGGGCTCGCTAACGCTTGGCGGCGAGCAGCGCGTCGAGCTCCTGCCGCAGGCGCGGCAGGATCTCGTCGTAGCCGTAGTGGCCCAGACTTTCCTCGCCGCGCTTGAGGTTGACGGTGGTCGGACCGCACCAAAGGCCCAGATCCGCATCGTCCGTCTCGCCGGGCCCGTTCACGCGGCAGCCCATCACGGCGATGGTGAGATCGTGTTCCTTGGCGTAGGCGGTCATCTCCTTGACGCTGGCGGCGAGCTCGATGAACTTCTCGTTCTCCACGCGCGAGCAGGAGGGGCAGGAGATGATGTTGAGCCCGCTGAAGAAGTTCGGCGGAACCGAGCGGAAACGTCCGTTCTCGATGTCGCGGATCAGGTCGCGCCCGACGGCGATCTCCTGGCCCTTGTCGTCGAAGGGCAACGTCAGCGAGACACGCAGCGTGTCGCCGATGCCGCGCGAGAGCAATTGCTCGAACGCGATGCGTGTCTTGATGATGCCTTCGGGCGGCATGCCGGCCTCGGTGACGCCCAGGTGGATCGGCACATCGGGGCGCGCGGCGGCGAAGCGGGTGTTGGCCTCGATGACGAGGCGCGGATCCGAATCCTTGATCGAGACCAGATAGTTAGAGAAGCCCAGCTCGTCCACGAGCGCGCAGTGGTCGACCGCGCACTGCACGATCGCCGAGACATGGTCATCACCGAAGCGCTCGTCGTACTCGGGCGCGATCGAGCCGGCGTTGATGCCAATGCGCAGGGCGAGGTTGTGCCGCTGGGCGATGTCGACAAGATAGGCCACCTTCTCGCGCACGGTCTTGTGCTTCTCGTGGTGGTGGAGGTGGCCGGGGTTGTAGCGCAGCTTGTCGACGAAGGGCGCGACGATCTCGGCGAGGCGGTAGTTCTCCTGCAGGTCGACCGAGAGGATCGCGTTCGTCTGCTGACGCAGCTCGGCGAGCGCCGCGACATCTTCCTTGTTGTCGACGGCGATCCGGATCACATCCGCGCCGGCGGCTTCGAGCAGCTGGATCTGGCGCAGGGTCGCAGCGCGATCACGCGTGCGCGTTGCCGCCATGCTCTGCACGGCGATGGGGGCCGAGCCGCCGATCTTTAGGTCGCGGATCTGGATGGTGCGGGTCTGGCGCGGAGGGATCATGCGGGTAGCCCGAGCAAGATAGCAGGGCCGGTGATGGGGGAGGCAGGCCGAGAACGCGGTGCGGGCTGCGGCGGTACAGGCCGATAATGGTAAGATACGGTGTATTTGGGCTCCACCTTGGTGGCCGCGCCCCGGTCTGGGGTGGATTCTCAACCCACCAGACCCTTCCCACCCCCGCCGCGGGCCCTCTCTCGTAGACTTCTCAAAGGGGAATCGAAAGCAACCGACTGCTGGTGAACTTCTAGTAGCCCCCGACCGTCCAACGGGCACGTTTCGGACTTACTCCATGCACAGAACCCTCCATCCGGCGTCTCTCTCCGCGTTGGCGCTGCTGCTTGCAGCCACCGGCCTTGCCGCGTCTGCCAACGCTTCCGACCTCAACCTGAGCCTCAAGAGCGGCGCGTCCAACACGATCGTCGTCGGCCCCGGACGCAGTGCGCCGTACCAGATCGTGGGCACCCTGAGCGACAGCACCAGTGCCGGACTGGCCTACTTCAGCCTCGATCTCGCGTTCAGCGGTGGCGCGTTGGCGCAGGCCAACAATCCTGCGAGCGCTCCGATGAACCAGTTTGCGCTGCCCCTGGGCCTAACCAACCCGGCCGGCTTCGGCGGCACGCCGGTGGGCGGCCAGCTCAAGCAGGTCGGCGGCGCGATGAACACGATCAAGAACAGCTTCGCGTCGGCACCGATCGGAACAGTGGTCACGGGCCTTGCGCTGCCGGGCAGCCCGCAGGTGCTCGTCACAGGCAATGTGACGGCACCTTATGACGTGGGCAGCTACACGCTGAGCGCCGCCAACCTCAAGGCGAACGTGCTGCGCACCGGCCAGAGCGGCAATCCGTTCTGGAAGGTCGACAAGGCCGGCGCGGGCACGATCACCAACCTCAACGTCAGCGTGCAGGCGATCATCTCACGGCCTTCGGTCGTGCACGTGCAGCAGGGTCAGGAGCACTACCTGGCGATCGATGCCGGTCCCAACAATGCGGGCCGCACCTATCTGTGCCTCGGTTCGATCAGCGGCACGACGCCGGGTATTCCGCTGCCGGGCGGTGAGCTGCTGCCGCTCGCCAACGACGGCTACTTCCAGTACACGCTCAACAATCCGAACTCGCCGATCCTGCTCAATTCCTTCGGCGTGCTCGATGCCACGGGCAAGGGTCTGGTGACGTTCCGTCCCACGCGCCGCTTTGTCGGGCTCAATGTTCACCACGCCTTCTATCTGACGGGATCCACGGTGGATTTCGTGAGCGAAGCGGAACCCGTCCAAGTCGTCAACTGACCCCGAGGAGCCTTCCCCCAATGCAGAATCTGATCCGTTTCGGTTTCGTTCTCGGACTCTTCGCGTCTCCGGCACTCGCTCAGCTCGACAACAACTGGGCGACCTTCGCCCCCGGCACTGGCCGCATCAAGACCAGCGCCGGCGCGGATGCCACGGCCATTCTCACCGACACGCAGGAGAAGGATTTCGCGGCCGGCGACCTCAACAAGGACGGCTGGACCGATCTGGTGATCGTGCGCAAGCAGCCGTTCACCAGCGGAGGCCACTACCCCAACTTCCTGCTGATGAACGAGGGCGGCATCCTCGTCGACCGCAGCGCACAATACGCCAGCGAGGCAGATGTGGCGGGCGATCTGGGCTTCCTGACGCCCACCAACGACCGCGATGTCGTGATCGTGGATGTCAACCTCGACACCTGGCCGGATGTGGTCACGGCGACGACGCTGTCCACGCAGCCCAAGCACATCAGTCACCCGCGCGTCTACATCAACAAGGGTTCGATCAACGGGACCTGGCAGGGCCTCCGCTATGAGGCCAACCGCATCCCGTTCATGGGCACCGACCTGCGCTTCTGCGGCATGGACGCCGGCGATGTCACCGGCGATGGCGCTCCGGACCTGTACTTCTCCGACTACGGCAACCTCGGCGACAAGCTGCTGATCAACGACGGCAACGGCAACTTCAGCGACTCCGGCACGACGCGCATCGCGTTCTCGATGCTCGACGTGCTGTTCGGGTCTGCGGTTCGCATCCTCGACATGAACGGCGACGGTCACAAGGACATCGTGCGCTCCTCGGGCGTCACGGGCTCCTCGGGTGCGGGCCCGATCGTGTCGCTGGCACAGAACAACCCGTCGCAGGTCGGATACTTCCCGACACTGCTCTACTCCGGTTCGATCGGCAGCGGCGCTCCCTACCACGTCGACGCGGGCGATCTCAACCGCGACAACAAGCCCGACATCATCGTCAGCGATGATGGTCAGGACACCTTCCGTCTCAACACGGGCAACGACTCGCTCGGCCGCGTGACCTGGGGTCCGGTCAAGAGCTTCAGCTATGTGACACCCGGCGATGACGGCTTCGCAGGAACAAACCACATCGTCGATCTCGATGGCGACCAGTGGCCGGATGCGATTCTGGCCGACGTCGATGTCGATATCGGCGGCTGTGATCGCCGCTGCCATGTCTACCACAACCTCGGCGGCACGATCGGCGGCGACATCACGATGCGCGAAGAGGCCGGCAGCGCGGCCAACGGCAACTGGCGCGGCGTCAAGGGCATGGCCGCCGGCGATCTCACCGGCACCTACGATGTCGCCACGCTCGATCTCGATCGCGATGGCGACATGGACATGGTGTTCGGCCGCTGCAGCGGCACCTTCGTGTGGTTGAACCAGAAGTTCACCGCGCCGACGGTGTTCACCTACAGCCACGGCGACACGAACCCCAACTCGACCGGGCAGAAGGCGCGCATCAGCGCGACCGGTACGCCTGGCTCGACGGCCAACAACTTCCAGCTGCGCGCCGAGGGTCTCCCGGCGCTGAAGACGACGATCTTCCTCTACGGTGCGGGACGCCTGTGGGCTCCGGCGGTGTTCGGCGACGGACAGCGCTGGGTTAACGGTCCGATCCAGCGCTTCAGCGCGGTGACTTCCGATGCCAGCGGCGTCGCGATCTTCAACTGCAACTTCAACGCGGCCCCGATGAACACGATCCCGATCGGCGCGGAACGCGGCGCTCAAGCCTGGTTCCGTGATCCGGCTGCGGGCGCGGGACACAGCAACACCACCGACGCCGAGCTGTTCTGGCGCGTCGACTGAGAGGCGGTTCAACCATGCGTAGCACTCTCGTTCTTCTCGGTCTCGTCGCAGCGCCTCTGGCGCAAGCGCAGGAGATCCAACCCCGTGCCGGCGAACCCATGCCTGGCCTCAGCGTGGCCCAGCTGCAACGCTTCACGCTCGGCCGCCAGGTGTTCGTTACCCCGATCAGCCTAGGCGAAGGCCGCGGACCGATCTTCAACGATGACTCCTGCATCGGCTGCCACTTCGGTCCGGCTGCCGGCGGGGGCAGTTCGATCTTCGTGACGCGTTTCGGCAAGGCGGCGGCCGGTGGCATGCCCTTTGATCCGCTCGACAACCTCGGCGGCTCGCTGCTGCAGGCCAACTCGATCAATTCCCCGACCTGCGATGAGCTGATTCCCGCGCAAGCGGATGTCACGGCGATGCGCGTGACGCCGCCGCTGTTCGGCTTCGGCCTGATCGACTCGATCCTCGACGGGGATATCCTTGTCAACGAGGCTTTCCCGCCGGCGGGCGTCAGCGGACGCGCTCACATGGTGCAGGCGCTGGAGGATTCGATCGGTGCGCCGTTGCGCGTTGGCCGTTTCGGCTTCAAGGCCGGCGTGGCGACCGTCCTGTCGTTCTCGGCCGATGCGTCGATGAACGAAATGGGCCTCACCAATCGCCTGCTGCCCGTGGAGAATGCTCCCAACGGCAATCAGGCGCAGCTCGCCATGTGCGACACGGTGGCGGACCCCGAGGATGTCACCGATGCCGGCGGCATGTTCAAGATCGACCGCATGACCGACTTCCAGCGGCTGCTGGCTCCGCCGCCGCAGACGCCGCGCAGCGGCATGAGCGGTGCGGCCATCTTCGACGCGATCGGCTGCAACAAGTGCCACCTGAGCACGCCCTTCACCACTCCGCCGACCGCGGAGCCGGGTCTGGCGAACATCAGCTTCCGCCCGTACAGCGACTTCCTCGTGCACGACATCGGTCCGGCGAGCGATCAGATCGTGGACGGTTCGGTTACCGAGACCGAGATGCGCACCACCCCGCTGTGGGGTCTGCGCAGCCGCGCCACGCTGGGTCTGTGGCACGACATGCGTGCTTCGGGCGGCACCGCGGAGCAGAACATCGCCTCGGCGATCCTGCTGCACGACAGCGAGGGTCTCGCCTCCCGCAATGCCTTCAACGCTCTGTCTGCCGTCCAGAAGAACCAGCTGACCAGCTTCCTGCTGTCGCTGGGCCGTCTGGAGTTCGACTACGAGGGCAACAACAACGTGGACGAGGTCGACTGGTTCTTCCTCCGTCCTCTGGTGAGCGGTCCCGCACCGGCCAGTCCGATCCTGCCCGATGATGTCGGCGCGGTCTCGGACTTCGATCAGGACGGCGACTTCGACCTCGAGGACTTCGGCGTCCTGCAGCGGGCCTTTACCGGTCCCTGATCCGCTTCTTTTTTGGGGCGCGAGCCCCTCCCCGCTGGCTCATGAGGAGTGCTACGCTCTTCTCATGAGCCAGATCGTTTCTTGGATCCGCGTCGGCGCTGTTTGCGCGCTGTTCACCACCGCTGCCCAGGCCCAGTTCGACAACAACTGGCTGACCTTTGCCCCGGGCACGGGCCGCATCAAGACCAACACGGGCGCGGATGCCACCGCGATCCTCACCGACCCGCAGGAGAAGGACTTTGCCTCCGGCGACGTCAACAACGACGGTTGGACCGACGTTGTCATGGTGCGCAAGCTGCCCTTCACGGTTGCCGGCGGCTTCCCCAACTACCTGCTGATGAATGAAGGTGGCCTGCTCGTGGATCGCAGCGGCGAGTACGCCAGCGAGTCGGACGTCGCCGGCGACAACGGCTTCCTCACGCCGACCAATGACCGCGACGTGGTGCTGTCGGACGTCAACCTCGACGGTTGGCTGGACATCATCACCTGCACGACGATGAGCGATGGTCTGCCCAAGCACATCAGCCACCCGCGCGTGTACATCAACAAGGGTGCGGTCAACGGCCAGTGGCAGGGCTTCCGCTACGAAGATGCCCGCATGCCGACCTTCCCGATCGCTCCGCGCTTCTGCGGTGTCGATGCCGGTGACGTCACGGGCGATGGTGCGCCGGATCTGTACTTCGCCGACTACGGCGGCCTCGAAGACAAGCTGCTGATCAACAACGGCAACGGCTTCTTCATCGACTCGGGCAACACGCGCATGGCGGACTCGATGCTGGGATCGGGCTTCGGCACAGCCGCCAACATCATGGATATGAACGGTGACGGACTGAACGACATCGTCCGTGGCCAGTCCGGTTCGTGCCAGATCTCGTACAACAACCCCGCGCAGCCGGGCTACTTCCCGACCATCCTGCACCAGTCGATGGGCAGCGGCGCGACGTACCACTCGGACGCCGGCGACCTCAACCGTGACAACAAGCCGGATGTGATCATCAGCGACGACGGCTTGGACAACTTCCGCCTGAACCAGGGCAACGACAGCCTTGGCCGCGTCAACTGGGGGCCGTTCACCAACTACCAGTTCGTCACCGGCGGTGACGACGGTTTCGCGGGCTCCAACCACATCGTCGACCTCGACGGCGATCAGTGGCCGGAGGCGATCTTCGCGGATGTCGACGTTGACATCGGCGGCTGCGATCGTCGCACGCACATCTATCACAACCTCGGCGGCGCCATCGGTGGTGCGATCAACATGCGTGAGGAGGCCGGCAGCGCCGCCAACGGCAACTGGCGCGGCGTCAAGGGCATGAGCTCCGCGGATCATGTCGGCACTTACGACATCGCGTTCCTGGATCTGGACCGCGACGGCGACATGGACATGGTCTACGGCCGCTGCGCGGGCACCTTCGTGTGGATCAACCAGAAGATCACGGCGCCGACCACGGCGACCTATGTCTTCGGTGGCACCAACGCGAACTCGACCGGTCAGAAGGCGCGCATCAGCGCCAACGGCACGCCTGGCGGCAACATCAACAACTTCCAGCTGCGCGCTGAGGGTCTCCCGGCACTGAAGACCACGATCTTCCTCTACGGCGCGGGACGCCTGTGGGCTCCGGCGGTGTTCGGCGACGGCCAACGCTGGGTCAGCGGTCCGATTCAGCGCTTCAGCGCGGTCACCTCCGACTCCGGCGGGGTGGCGATCTTCAATTGCAACTTCAACACGGCTCCGATGAACACGATTCCGATCGGTGCGGAGCGCGGGGCTCAGGCCTGGTTCCGTGACCCGGCTGCGGGCGCGGGCCACAGCAACACCACCAATGCGGTGGCGTTCTGGCGCGTGGATTGAGCCAGAACGGCCCCCCGTGGGGGCCAGAATCCCGGAGGGCCGGTGCGGCAAACGCGCCGGCCCTCTTTTTTTCGATCGCATTTCCTGCTTTTTCGCCCCCATCCGCCACCCCCCTCCGGAATCGAGGGCGGGAGTCGATCGACAAACGGCTCCGCCCATGACAGTGCTGCACGCGTATCCCCTCACGCGGTGCACCAGCGCGGTCGGGGCTGATCTTCTCCCTCCAGTTCGGCCCCTTTCGACCGCCCGCCGGTCGAAGGGGGCTGTTTTTTCTGGGCATCGGGTGCGGGGGCACCAAGTGCGGTAGCATCAGCGCGGAATGAGAGCCAAGGTCCTGATCGTCGGTGGTGGAGTGATGGGCGCATCGATCGCCTGGCACCTCGCCATGCGACTGGATCCGCACGAGGAGCCGGTGATGCTGCTCGAAAAGAGCCGTCTGGGCGCGGGCTCCACGGGCAAGTCCGGGGCGATTCTGCGACAGCAGTATTCCGACCGTCCGCTGGCCGCGATGGCGCGCGACAGCCTGCGCGTGTATTCGAACTTCGAGCGACTCACCGGCCGCTTCATCGGCTTTCAGCGCATGGGCGTGCTCACGCTCGCGGGGCCGCGTCAACCCGAGCAGCAGGAACTGCTGGTGCGCAACTCCTTCATGCAGCGCGAGCTCGGCATCAAAGTGGATCTGCTGCGCGGTCGTGACATCGAACGGGTCGCCCCGGGCATTGCGGTGGAGGACGGCACGCTGGCCGCCTACGAACCCGAAGGTGGCGGCGCGGATCCCGTGCGCACCGTGGAAGCGTTCGCAGCGCTGGCGCGCGAGCGCGGGGCCACCGTCCGTCAAGGCATCGAAGTGCTCTCGATTCAGACCCGGGCGGGCAGCGTGGTGGGCGTGGAGACCAATGTCGGACCGATCCAGTGCGAGACGCTCGTGCTGGCCGCCGGCCCATGGTCGCGCCGCCTGCTGGAGCCGTTGGGCGTGCGCGTTCCGCTGCGGGTGGTGCGCCCCGAGCAGAGCTTCTTCGCAACACCCGATCATTCCAAAGGTGCGGCGCTCGAGGATCCCGCGCTTGACCCGCGCCTGCGTCTGCGTCCGCGCGAGCTGCCTGCCGCGCTGCACCCGGTACTGCTGGATCTGGAGCACAACGCATATTCGCGCTGCGTGACGCTGGAAGGCCGCACGCGCGTGGGGCGGCTGGACTATCACGAAGACGAGGAGATCGAAAATCCCGATCTCGCGCGTGAGACCGTCAGCCCGGAATTCTGCGCGTGGTCTCGCGAGCAGCTCGAGGCGCGACTGCCCGTCTATGGCGGGGCGGAGGAGGCCGGCACGCTGGCCGGTCTTTACACGATCACTCCTGACGCGCAGGCGCTGATCGGCCCGTGGAAGCACATCGAGGGTCTGTTCCTTGTCACGGGCTTCAGCGGCCATGGCTTCAAACTGGCGCCGAGCGTCGGCGAGGGTGTGGCAGAGATGGTCACCGGCCATCCGGTCAGCGCCTTCGATGCGCCTTTCTTCGACCCGCATCGTTTCGAAAACCGCTCCGCAACCGAGTGCCGCGCTTTCGGCCTCTGACTCGCAAACCAAGGCCCCCCCGAGGGAAAGCAGCCAAGACACCATGGGTGAGAACACCATCACAAGCGAACTGGACCATGTGCAGATGCGCGAGTACGTGCGCGCGCTGCTCGAGGACGTGCACGCGCTCGAGCGCATGCTGGAGACCGAGCGTCTCGAAAAGGGCGTGCGCCGCATCGGGGCCGAGCAGGAGCTGTTCCTCGTGGACGCCAATCTGCGTCCCAAAGCCTGCGTGCTCAAGGTCCTCGAACATCTCAAGGACAAGCCTTTCACCACGGAGCTCGCCCAGTACAACCTCGAGACGAACCTGTCTCCGCAGCTGCTGGGCGGCGACTGTCTCTCGAAGATGCATGCCGAGCTCGACGAGATGATCGGGCTGGCACGCATGGCGGCATCGCGCGAAGGCGCGCAGATTCTGATGTGCGGCATTCTGCCGACGCTGGACAAGCAGCACCTCGGGCTTGAGTGGATGACGCCGATCCCGCGCTATTACCAGCTGAACCGAATGATGGTGGCGCTGCGCAACGGCCACTTCGATGCGGCGATCAAGGGCGTCGACGAGTTCTATCTCAGTCATGACAACGTGATGCTGGAGGCCTGCAACACGAGCTTTCAGGTGCACTGGCAATGCGACCCGCAGGACTACGCGCGCCTCTACAACATCGCGCAGCTGATCACGGCGCCGCAACTGGCCTGCGCCGTCAACTCGCCGATCCTGATGGGCAAGCGGCTGTGGCACGAGACGCGCGTCGCGCTATTCCAGCAGTCCGTCGACACGCGTTCCGAGGTCAAGGCCCAGCGCGGCGGACGCTCACGCGTCAACTTCGGCGAGCGCTGGCTGCAGGACTCGATCATGGAGATCTTCCGGGAGGATGTCGCGCGCTTCCGCTCGCTGATCGCCTCCGCGCCCGAAGAGTCGCCGCTTGAGGTGCTGGCCCGCGGCGGAATACCGCAGCTCAAGGCTCTGCGCCTGCACAACGGCACGGTCTATCGCTGGAACCGCCCCTGCTACGGCGTGATGGACGGCAAGGCCCACCTGCGCATCGAGAACCGCATCATGCCGGCCGGTCCCAGCGTGATCGACGAGATCGCCAACGCGGCCTTCTTCTTCGGATTGATGCAGGCCCTGCCAGCGGAATACGGGGACATCCGCAACCAGATCTCCTTCGACGACGCGAAGAACAACCTCGTCACGGTGGCGCGCTACGGGCTGCACAGCCGGGTGCGCTGGCTGCGCGGGAAGACCTGGGCCTGCGAGCAGCTGGTGCTGGAGCATCTCCTGCCGCTGGCGCGTCAGGGTCTGCAGGCCGCGAAGGTCAACAGCTCGGACATCGAGCGTTACCTCGGCGTCTTCGAGGAGCGCGTGCAGATCGGTCGCACAGGCGCGCAGTGGGCGCTGGATTCCTTCGCCGCCATGGGAGAGCGCGGCAAGCGCGGGGAACGCTGCCGATCGCTCGCTTCCGCGATGAAGCGCAATCAGGAGGAGGGTCTGCCCGTGGCGCAGTGGCAGCTCGCGGGCTTTGAAGCCACGGGCGCCGACCCGGGCAGCTTCCAGACGGTCGAACAGATCATGACCAGCGATGTCTTCACGGTGCACCCGGAGGATCTCGTCAATCTGGCAGCGAGCCTGATGGACTGGGAACACCTGCGCTACGTGCCCGTGGAGGACCAGAACGGCCATCTGCTGGGACTGCTCTCGTTCCGCTCCATTCTGCGGCTGATGTCCCGCGGCCAGACGCACACCAGCGTTCCGGTGCGCGACATCATGAAGAAGGATCCGATCACGATCCGTCCGGAAGCATCGATCTTCGATGCCATGAAGCTGATGCGCGAGCGCGACATCGGCTGCCTGCCGGTCGTCAACGCGGAAGGCCGGCTTGTCGGCATCATCACCGAGCACGACTTCATGGACCTTTCCGCGGCGCTGCTTGAGCGCTGGCTCAACGACGAGTAGGTCGCAGCATGGCAGCAGCGCAAAGTCGCCGGATCGGCGCCTACGACAGCGGTCGTCGCGGACCGCTGCTGCTGGTGACCGCGGCTGTCCACGGCAACGAACCGGCGGGTGTCGAGGCCCTGCGGCGCGTGTTCGATGCGCTGGAGCGTTTGCAGCCGCGCATTCAGGGCCGCATCGTCGGCCTGATCGGCAATCGCTCCGCGTTGGAGCGCGGCGTGCGCTTCATCGACATCGATCTCAACCGCCTGTGGTCCGCGCGTGCCGTGCGTGCACTGCTTGCGGCCGATCCGGCCGCGGACAACTCGGAGCAGCGTGAACAGCGCGAACTTCTGGCGGAGATGGAGCGAGAACTGGCGCAGCCGGCGAGTGAGGTGCTGCATCTTGATCTGCACTCCACTTCAGGCGGCGGGCCGCCGTTCACGGTGCTCGACGGCCGGATCGCGAACCAGCGCGTTGCCCAATGCCTGCCGGTGCCCGCCATTCTCGGACTGTTGAAAAACGTCGAGGGCACGGTGCTCGATTTCGCTGCCGCACGAGAGTTCCCCTGTCTGGTGCTGGAGGGCGGTCAGAACGAAGCGCCCCAGACTGTCGATCACCACGAGGCCGCCCTCTGGCTGCTGATGCAGTCGATGGGCATGTTCGAGGAGCTGGAAGGCGTTGACCTCAAGGCCATGCGCGAACGGCTGGAACGCAGTGTCCACGGCCTGCCGCCCGCCGTGGAGATCTGCCTTCGTTACCACATCGCCGATGGCGAGCGCTTCACGATGCTGCCCGGCTTTGAGAGCTTTCAGGCGGTCCGCCAGGGACAGCTGCTGGCACTGGGTGGCAAGAGCGGAATGCGCGAGATCCGCTGCCCGCTGGGCTCGATCCTGCTGATGCCGCGCTATCAGGGTCAGGGCGCCGACGGCTTCTTCCTCGCGCGCATCGTAGACCTGGTGGCCTGAACCGTCCCAAAGTAGGGAATCGGCAGCGAGCTATCCGGAGAAGCTGCCCCTTGGCATGATCCGCGCACGGAATCGCGAGACATCACACCATGGCGCTGACACAGGAACTCAAGGACACGCTCGTGCTGATCCTCGCGGGCGGGATGGGCGAGCGGCTGAAACCCCTGACCATCAAGCGGTCCAAACCGGCGGTTCCCTTCGGCGGCGCCTACCGCATCATCGACTTCACACTGTCGAACTGCATCCACTCCGGCCTGCGGCGCATCATGCTGCTGACCCAGTACCAGGCGCGCTCGCTCGAAGAGCACATCCGCTTCGGCTGGAACTTCCTGCCGCGTCGACTTGAGCAGTTCATCGGCGTGCTGCCACCGCACCACCTCTCCGGCGAGTGGTACAAGGGCACCGCCGACGCGATCACGCAGAACTTGCAGCTGATCGAAGACGAGGCACCCAAGCACGTGGTGATCCTCTCGGGTGATCACATCTACAAGATGGATTACTCATGGATGCTGCGCGATCACCTGATCAAGCGGGCCAAGCTGACTATCGGGGCCGTGCGCATCCCCGCCGCGGACGCCTCGCGTTTCGGCATCCTCGAAGTTGACGCCAAGAATCGCGTCACCGGCTTCGTGGAGAAGCCCAAGAACGGAGCCAAGGAGATCCCCGGCGATCCGGGCCATTGCTTGGGCTCGATGGGCATCTACATCTTCGAGACCGAGGAGCTCAAGCGCCGTCTGCTTGCCGACGAGGCGAACCCGGCCTCCAGCCACGACTTCGGCAAGGACATCATCCCCGCGATGATCAGCGAGGTGCCTGTCTACGCCCACAACTTCCGCCACAAGCCCGGCGAGGTCAATCCGTACTGGCGCGATGTCGGAACCATCGACGCGTTGTTCGACGCGAACATGGACCTGTGCAATGTGACGCCGCAGTTCAACCTGTACGACATGGACTGGCCGATCTACACGCTGTGGCACAACGATCCGCCGGCCAAGTGCGTGCTCGACGCCCACGTCAAGGACTCGCTGTTGTCCCCAGGCACGATCATCTCCGGTGCCAGCCTGCACCGCTCGATCCTCTCCAATCGCGTGCGCGTTCAGGAAGGCGCCCAAGTGGACGAGTCCATGCTGTTCCATGGAGTGGTCGTGCGGCCCGGCGCGAAACTGCGCCGTGTGATCGTCGACAAGTGGACCGAGATTCCTCCGGGTGTCGAGATCGGCTTCGACCGCGCCAAGGATGAAAAGCTGTTCACCGTGACGCCCTCGGGCATCACCGTGGTCCCCTCGCGCTTCAAGTTCAGCTAGGCGCACCCCGCACGGGCGGGGATGCGCTATTCTCAAGAGAACGAGGTTTCGCGATGTCCAAGGCCACCGAGAAGTGGCGCTCCCAGCGCCTGTCCAACGAGGAAGTCCTGCTCTGCCGCTGGGGCGAGGTGGGCACGCCCGTCCTGCTGTTCCCGACGGCCGCCGGCGATGCCGAGGAGTGCGAGCGCTTCCTCATGATCAAGACGCTTGCCAAGCAGCTCGAAGGCCAGCGCATCAAGCTCTACTCGGTGGACTCCGTCGCCGGCCGCGCCTGGATTCAGGACAAGCGCGGACCGGTGCATGCCGCGAGCGTCCAGAACCAGTACCTCGCGTTCATCTACAACGAGGTCGTGCCCGCGATCCGCAAGGATTGCCGCAACGACGCGCAGGAGATCGTCGTCGCGGGCGCCTCGATCGGCGCCTACAACGCGCTGGCCGCCATCTGCCGCCATCCGGATGTCTTCTCCAAGGCGATCTGCATGAGCGGAACCTACGACCTCTGGAAGAAGTTCGGCGAGGGGCAGAAGCCCGGCGACTGGTACTGGTCGTCCCCGCTTGATTTCCTGCCGAAGCTCTCCGAAGGCGATCACCTCAACAAGCTGCGCTCGCGCTTCGTGCTGCTGACGCACGGCAAGGGCAAGTGGGAGGACCCGGAAGAGTCCTGGCGCGTTGCGGGCGCGCTGGGCGCGCGCGGCATTCCCAACCGCGTCGATGAGTGGGGCACCGAGTGGAACCACGACTGGCCCACCTGGCGCAACATGATGCCGAAGTACATCGACGAGTTCCTGCCGACGGCAGGCTGATCAGCGCTTCTTCTTGGGCTTTGCGGCGGCCTTTTCGGCCTCCGTGCCGGCCAGCACATGCTGGCGAACCTTCGGCTCGCGCGCGGCCTTGTCGTCGGCGCGCCAGCTCTGGATCGACTGGAAGAAGTGCTCGGTGAACTGATCCCACTCGTGCTTGGGGAAGATCATCTCGACCTTCTTGCGCACGGCATCGCGGCAGGCTTCCGAACCGAACCAGTTCCAGGCAGCTTCGTCGAGGCCGGCGAGCTGCTGCTCGCAGAATTCCTGGAAGCGCTCTTCGTCGAAGTGCGCGCGCGCGAGCTTGCCGTACTCGCTGATGCGCTTGGCCGTGTCCGAGTGCTTGTCGCGGATGGCGTAGAAAGGCTCCCAGTCGAGAGTCTTCCTCATCGGACGCTTGGTTGCTGCAGTGAACAGCGCCCAGCGCAGCTTGGCCTTGACCAGCGTGGGGAAGTGATAGTGCAGCGAGGTCACCTGACTGTCCGGGCAGGGATTGGCGAAGTCGATCGGCCACCAGGTCCCTTCCTGCAGCAGCGCTTCGCAGCTGTTGAAATCCCAGCCGAAGAAGGCGTTGATCGTCAGCGTGATGTCTTCGATGTGGCGACGCTCCGCCGCGGAGACGAAATCCTTGTCCAGGCAATAGCGCTGGTGCAGCGGCGCGCTCGGATCGTAGTTCATCAGCAGCGTCTGCGGGCCCAGACCCACGCAGCGGACGAAGCGATCGAACGGGATCACGCCCTTCTGCACGTGCATCAGGCTCTTGCCGCTCTTCTCGTAGGCGTCGCGCAGGCCGGCCTCGTCGTCGAGCTTGGTGACTCCCACCCAGCCGCCGCCGTCGTAGGGTTTCATGAAGCTCGGGAAGCCCAGCTGCCGGCCGACATCGCCCAGATCAAAGAGGTCCGCATAGCGGTGCAGCGTCACCGCGAGGTCCGCCTTGGGCTCGTAGGACTTGGGCGGAACCATGCAGGTCTCGGGAATCGGAATCCCAAGCGCCATCATGGCTGCATAGGCCGTGTGCTTCTGGTTCGACTCGATCGACCAGGGGTTGTTCCAGACGTAGGTCCCGTCCATCAGGATCGCCTTCTTGAGCCACTCGCGCGTCGGCGCGTACCAGTAGGTCAGGCGATCGATGACGAGGTCGTAATCGACCTTGTCGCGCAGGTTGAAGGGCTTGATGCGTACCCGGTCGACGGCGAAGCGCACCTCGTCCTTGCCGACGCGCACCGTCGGGTTGAGTTCCTGCAGAATGCCCTCAAAGCAAAGCGGCCAGCAGGTGTCGGCTCCGAGTGAAAGGCCAATCTTGCGGGTTTGGACTGCCATGGTGGATGCGGGATGGAGGGTGGGGCGAAAAAGACTAGGCTGTGAAAGACGGAGGGCCCTGCGGCGCCGTCAGGCGCATGACGCAGAGCCCCTCAATGACAATCGAATCTCAGGAAGCGCGCTTCTTGGTGCCGGACTTCGGCAGGAGACCGTTCTCCGAGAGCACCACGTAGGCGCCGCGGACATCGACTTCCTTCATCGCGCGGGTGGAGAGCTTGACGCGGACAAAGCGACCGATCTCAGGAACCCACAGCCGCTTGGACTGCATGTTGACCTTGAACTTGCGCTTGGTGTTGCCGGTCGTCTTGAGACCGACGCCGCCGTCCTTCTTGGCGAGACCGCGGCGGGCGATCTGGCGGCCGACGGTGGTGCCGCTCTTGGTGATGGGACATCTGCGTGCCATAGGATTCCTCTTTGAGGGGGTAGGAGTCTAGCGAAGGGGGGGCCTTTCGTCGAGGGGCAGGCCCTGGAAAGCGGTGGAAGAGCCGAAAAGGGGGTCCGAGAGGCCCTAAAATGGGCCCCTGTCATGCAAAGCAAGGCCAAGACCGTCCCTGAGTACCTGAAAAGCCTGCCCGAAGACCGCCGCACAGCCCTGGAGGCCGTCCGCAAGGTGCTCCTCGCCAACCTCGACAAGGACATTCAGGAGTGCATGCAGTACGGAATGATCGGCTACGCCATCCCGCACTCGGTCTACCCCCCGGGCTACCACTGCAAGCCGGAGGAGCCCCTGCCCTTCGCCGGACTCGCCTCACAGAAGGGTCACATGTCGCTCTACCTGATGTGCGTCTACGGCAACCCGGAGCTGCGCGCCAAGTTCGAAGCCGAGTGGAAGAAGACCGGCAAGAAGCTCGACATGGGCGCGGCCTGCCTGCGCTTCAAGAAGCTTGAGGATCTGCCGCTGGAGCTGATCGGCAAGACGGTCCGCTCGATCAAGGCGAAGCAGTACATCGCGCACTACGAGAGCATGATCAAGGGGCCGAGACCGAAGGTCGCGAAGAGCACGGTCAAGCGCAGCCCGGCTTCCCGGAAAAAGTGATCCGAATCACTCGTACACGAACCACAGCGGGCCCGGGAACAGGTACGAGAGGCCCTCGCGCAGCCGATCCCGCCAGTTTTCCCAGTTGTGTCCGTCGCGCGACTCGCTGAAGCGCACCTGCATGCCGGTCGACTGCAGCAGCGGGAACATCGAGCGGTTGTAGTAGATCAGCGACTCGTACTGTCCGCAGCTCATGAAGACGCGCTCGGCCGGGCGGCCGGGGTTGTCGCGGAATTCGTTCACGAAGCGCACCACGTTGTCGAAGACCGGCCCGCGGTCGTGGCTGCCGATGTCGGTGAAAACGAACGAGCCGGACTGCAGCATCAGGTTGCCGAAGAAGCCGGGGAAGCGCCACGCGGCGGAAAGGCTCGCGACGGCGCCGAAGGAAGCGCCCATCAGTCCGCGTGCAGAGGGAATTCCGAGCAGCGGATAGCTCGCTTCGAGGTGCGGCACGAGCTCGCGCACGAGGAACTCGCCCTGACGCGGATCGTCGGCATATTCGCGCAAGCGGTCGGGAGACTGGGTCAGCGCCACCAGCATCGAGGGAATCTCGAGCCGGTGGATCATGTTGTCGAGCACGGTCTTCAGCGCGGAGAACCGCACGTAGTCCAGACCGTCGTGCACGACCAGCAGCGGATAGCGCCGCATGGTGCGGTAGCGCGCCGGGAAGTAGAGACTGTAGTGTCGCGTGCCGCCGAAGGCCTCGGAGTGGATCGAATGCTCTTCGATGTGGCCTTCGCGCGTTTCCGCGTCATGCTGCGTCCAGGCCGGCACCTGATAGCCGGCACCGAAGACGACGGAGTTCCCGCCGAAAGGGTCGTGGCCCTGCACGACATTGAGCGGATCGTGGATCAGCTGCTGGGCGTGCCCGCGCACGATCTCGAGCTTGTACTCCATGCGCGAGTTCTCCGGCAGCTGCATGCTCATGTGCCAGAGGAAGGAGCCTGGAATGCGCGTGAAAGCCTGTGATGTCGGCAGACCAAAGATCCAGTGGCGCAGGTGCACGGAGTCGGCCGCGCCGTGGAAGACGAAAGTCACGTTGCGGCCGTCGACGTGCGGCAGCTTGCGCGTGCGCAGCCACTGGTCGATCGCGATCGGATCCTCGTGCGCGCGCTGCTGCAGTTCCTGGACGAAGCCGCTCATGGGCGCACCTCCAGCTCGCGCAGGTCGCCCGCTGGGTTCAGGAAGCGCGTTCCGCTCTGCGCGCTCCAGATGCCGTCGATGCAGTCCGTGCGTGTCTTCGGCGGCAGAACAGCGCACAAATCAGGCGCAAAACGGCGTGCAAACAGCGCCACGCGCCGGCGATCACCCAGCTCCAGCCGCTTGTCGGCGTGTGGCAGGGGAATCACGCCCTTGGCGATCGCCAGGCCGGCCTCGTAGACCTCGGCGGAGCCCGCGCCCTGCGGGGGATCGTCATGGAACAGCACAACGCGTTCAGCGGCCACCATCGCGCCCGCCGACCAGGCGATCAGCGGCTGCTGCTGCAGCAGCTGCGGGAATCCGAACAGGCGCAGGCGTCGCAGCAAAATCGAAACATGGCCGCCAGCGATGCACACCAGCGAACAGTCTGCGAGCAGCTTGCCCAGCTCATCGCGGTGACGCGTAACGGATTCGCGCTCAAAGGGCTTCCAGCGCTCTTCGAAGAGCGTGTGCTGTTCGCGAATGCGAATCAGGTGCTCGCGGTCGAGGGCGCGCACGGCTTCGATCGCCGACTCGCACTCCTCCTGATAGATCGACTGCAGACCGGGCGGCAGACCGCGCGCGAGGATGGCATCGGCGGCGCTCAGGAGGTGGGCGAGGCGCAGTTGGTACAGCTCCTGCAGCACGCGCAGCTTTTCGTTGCGTTCGCGCACCGCGGTGTGCAGCTCCTTGTCGCGGCCGTAGGCATCCTCTCCGCGCTCCCAGATGCGCAGGTTGATCGTGCGGCCGCCCAGGTGCGCGGAAAGCTCCTGATCCTCGCCTTCGCGCTCCTCCCAGCCGGCGGTGACGGCGGCGATGCGGCCTGCGGGCAGACCTTCGGATTCCAGAGCGCTGACAGCCTGAATCAGCGTGGGGAAGAGGCGCTGTGGTCCCAGCAGGATCACGCGCCGCTGGAAGGCGGCGGTGCGATTGGCCTTGGAGGAGGGCTTCATCCCTCGGCGATCACCTTGAGTTCCGCAGCAATTCGGTCGCCCATTTCCAGCGTTGCGGCGAGTTCCGGATGCCGCGCCACGATCCAGCCGTCACCGACGACGACCTTGGTGAAGTCGCGTCGCGCCTCACCGATCGGCGTGAGGTCCACGACGGGCATGTGCTTGCCGTATCGCCGCAGCAGCGCTTCGAGGCCGTCGTAGCGCGTGACCTTGCGGCCGTTGCCGATGGCGCGCTTGAAGACGATCGCGCAGTTGTGGCGCTTGGTGAGGTTCTGCGAGATCCGGCCGTGGCAGATGGCCTCCGCCGTGCCGGCAAAGAGATCCGCATCGCAGGAGTAGTTCATCGCGTGCACGATGCGCCCGCCCGGCGCGCGACCGCCGATTTCGCCAAAGACGGCCTCACCCTTGGGGGTGCGGAACCACTCCATGTGCGTCATGCCGTCCTGGAATCCCAGCGCGGCGATCACCTTGCGGCCGAGCTCAACGCCCACGCGCACATCCGCTGCTTCCAGATCGCGCAGCGCGATCGATTGCGGGCTGATCCACTCGTTGAGTCGGCAGGTGAGCGGCTTGGGCCGATACCAGGAGACGTTTTCAAAGAGGATACGCCCGCTGGAGCACACGGTGTCATAGGTGTATTCCTCGCCCTCGATGTACTCCTCGACGCTGATTTCAGGGACATGCTGCGTCTTGCGCAGCGCTTCCTCGAGGCCTCTTGAGTCATCGGCGCGGTAGGTGTCTGCCGAGCCTGCGCCAGCGATCGGCTTGACGATCAGCGGATAGCCGATGCGCTCGGCCGCCTCACGGGCTTCCTTCGCGCTGTGGCAGCGCGCGTTGTGCGGCGTCCGCAGGCCCGCGCGGGTCAGCACTTCCTTCATGCGGACCTTGTCGCGGAAGGGGATCGACTGCTCGACGTTGAGCCCCGGCACGCCGATCGACTCGCGCAGCTTGGCGGCGAGGATCATGACCGGCTCCCACAGGCAGACCACGCGATCGATGTGCTTGCCGGCCAGCCAGTAGTGCAGGTCGCGGATCACCGCGGTCTCATCCTGCCAGTTCGCGATCTGGTGGTAGTCCGTGAGGTGCTTCTTCACGTACGGATCAAGCGCGCTGCGCGGCGTGTCGCCGACGCCGAACACGCGTGCGCCGACATGGGCGAACCCGTGCGTGAAGTACTTCATTTCCTCGGGAAAACCCGGCGAGAGATACAGGATGTTCATGGCGGATGCGGTCGCTCAGGCCAGTTCGACGCGGACTTTGGAGATGATGGCCGCTAGGGCGTCCGCGACCACCTGCGTATCGGGGTGGCGGATGAGGATGTGCCCTTCGCCGTCGTAGCTCGTGCTGGCGGGCTGGCCGGGTTGGGGGATCTTCGCCTCGACGATCAGCGGGCCGAGATCG
>Ga0209668_10000021_pt1 | contig 68261 bp, 73 predicted proteins | sample FrelakmetPLP11PL_FD_187150 | JGI IMG/M metagenome (GOLD analysis project Ga0209668, IMG submission 187150) | Freshwater lake sediment microbial communities from the University of Notre Dame, USA, for methane emissions studies - PLP11 PL (SPAdes)... | ecosystem: Environmental > Aquatic >...
GCCGCCATCGCCGCCATCGCCGCCATCGCCGCCAAAACTATTTTTTAAAATTTTAAAAAAATACCAAATTATTTTTTAATTTTTTTTTTCTATTTTTTGATTATAAAATTTTTTTAAAAAATCGCCGCCGTCGCCGCCGTCGCCGCCGTCGCCGCCGTCGCCGCCATCTCCGCCGTCGCCGCCATCGCCGCCGTCGCCGCCAAAACTACTTTTCAAGATTTTAAAAAAATACCAATTTATTTTTAAGCTTGCGCTATTTTTTTTTCTATTTTTTGATTATAAAATTTTATTTGAAAAATCGCCACCGCCTTGGCCCTATTGGTCCGGCCGTCGCCGCCACCGCCTTGGCCCTGTTGGGCCCCGCCAAAACTATTTTTCAAGAGCCCAGCGCTTTTTTAATTCATTTATTTTATTTTTTATTTTTTTTAATATCTTTTGGCATTGATAGCCTGGGAAATGCAGGGACAGCTCTGGGCGGCAAAAGGTTCAATTGCCGATACGGATACGGTGGTCAAATTACCATTGTTTCTGGGCAGGACAGCGCCGCTGGTAAGGACTGGCATGGCGCAACCCAGGTTCCACGAGAGATCGGGAATATTAATGTAGGGATGTTCCGTGACTTCGCCGGGGACGCCGTTTTCGTTCATATAGAACCAGTTGGAGACAGGGCGTTGGTGGCGTTGCATGATTTATAATTATAAATTTAAAATAAAAATAAAAAAATCTAATTTGTAATGGGTTGGCGGCGGGGCAAGCTAATGGGCAATTGGGATAGGGCTCGGCGGCCCATGCCAATGGCCGAAGCCATTGCAATGAGGGGCCATCTGAGTTTTTCGTAAACAGATTCGATGAACACAATGTGGTCTTCCATTTTTTTTGAAGCGACTGTGAGAGAATCTATTGATGCTCTAATTTCACGGAGTTCTGCAAGGATTTGTTGTTCCATTGTTTAAATATATAAAAATATAAAAAAAAAATATAATAATAATTTTTTTTATCTTGGCAATTTTCGTGCTCTGATGCGATAGAGAGCAATTGCCGACAATGGCGGCGCAGACGGAATGCAGGCCGACGAAAGCGTAGCTTGTATGGACCCGGAACTCCTTGACTTGATGTGGATAGCTTTGCTTTTGATGGTCTTGGCGGCCTCGGCGGCCTTGGCGTCCTCGGCGGTCTTGGCGGCTTTGGCGGCGGCGGCCTTAAAGGCGTTGAGTTCGGCCACGGTGCAGGCGAGTAGAACGACCTCGTGAAAACTGGAAAAGTCGTCGAAAATGTCTGCAGTAAGCATTTGATGACGAGAAGAATAATGAAATAATTTAAGAATAAAATATAAAATTTATAGACTTATTTGTGTTTCTTTATTTAAATGGCAGATGATAATGTAAAAATTTTACTATAAATTGCGCACTTTTGGAGAAGTAAGATCAAAAACAACAGGCCGGTCGACCAACAAGATGCAAGCTGCAACCTACAATGCAATCCCGCTTAATGCTTGGAAACTTGGCAACATCAGCACGACACCGAAAGGACTCAAGAAAATCGAAGTACTGGCGGAGGATGGGAGCAAGCCGGTATTCCAGCTGTGGAAAGCCGGAGATGCGTATCTGCGAGCACCGTATGGCATCTCTGAGCCGTTTAATAGCAATGGAGCTGTGCCCGACTCTGCTGCTGGACCGGTGTCTGTAAAAGCAATGCCCCTGGAGCTGAAGAGCAACGAGCACCTGGCATTTGCTCAGCAATTTGACAATTGTGTGCTGTCATTGCTTTGTGCGAACCAAAAGCGGGTATTTGGCGATTTTGGAGATGCCGATGAGCCATTGCCCGTGAGCATGTTGCGGCGCCAATACTGCGGACTGGTTAAATTGTCAAAGAAGCCCGAGTACCCGGCGACTGCGCGGATCAAGGTTAATGTGGGCAACAGTGACATGGCGACGACGTTTTTGCGATTTGAAAATCAACGGGTGATTGCAAGTGATTTCAATGCACTTGTTCGCAATTGTTCGGTGATTCCGATTCTTGAGTTTCAGGGGATCTGGCTAAGCTCGACCGGCGGATTTGGAGTAACGGTGCAGGCGACGCAAGTGCTTGTGATGACGCAAGGCCTGAGCCAGAATGTGGGCTTTGCTGGACTTGAGTTTATAATGAATGAAAATGAAAATAATGAATAATGAAATATTTGAATATTTGAATATAATAAAAAAAGTATAAAAAAAACAAATGCATTTTCTTTTGATATTTTTGATAGTGTTGTTGCTGATGGGTAGTTTTAGCTTTGTATCGTCTGAATTTAGGGGGTAGTGAAATATTTTGAATATTTGAATATAATAATAATTTTTTTGTAAAAAAAATCAAATTATAAAAAAACAAATGGCATGTAGCAATGCAGCAGGATGTGTAGGGGGCGGGTGTAAAAATTGTAGCACCCCGAAGGAGACGTTTGGACGAGGCGGTCCCATTGGGACAGGAACGCTGTGGGCCGAGGGAGACAATCTCTTTCAGAGAATCTGTTTTAGTCCGCCATTTACAACTGGCTGTAATCAGAGCGTGAATTGCATTGACACCATTGCCACGACGGCGGGCTGTGTCTATGACGCTGAGTGTCCGGGCGGCCAGCGGTGCCAGGACGCAGTGTGTACTCCGACCGTCCGCTCCGGTCCCCAGTATAATTCGTCCGGGTCCTATGGGTCATTTGCGATGGGCAATAGCCACGCGACGCCCACGATTAATCCACAGGCGATTGACTCGTTCTCGTACAATGACCCGCGGCTGCTCAAGCATCTGCCGGCGCCGTACGGGGCAAGTATGGCGAGTGCCCAGAAGTTCCTGGAGACGACGTGTCCGAGCTCGCCGGGACTGCTGTATACGAAGGCGACCGATGCGCCGGCGGGGCTGGTGTGTCCGCTGTTTCCCGGGTACGTCAAAGAGCGTAACTGCCAGAACTGCATCCAGACGCTGGAGAAGTGCAACATGCTGAGCGGTTTTCTGAGCAAGGAGCAGTACGACGACTGCAAGAAGAGGGAATCGTGCTTTCAATATGACATTGCGCTGCCGAACGGGATACTGCATCCGATCGGGTACCGGATGACGCCGGAGTGTGTTGCGGTGGCGCGCGATGCGATTACGCAGTGCTCGCACGACTGCTCGCCTGTGACGCGGCCGTACTTTTAAAAAATAAAAAAAATTTTTTTTACGATATTTTATTACAAATCATCTTGGCAATTTATAAAACTTTCGCCGTCATAAACGAAATTCAACAAAAATCTGCTGTTTTGGTGATATATATTGTAGACATTGGATAGAACAGCACCACATTGGGTAAGAAAAACATTATTTGAAGTAAAGGTAACTATCATGTAAGTTGTGCCGGGAAATGGCGTAACGAAAAACACGCTCAGCTGATCGCCTATTTTAGATCGACTTGCATCGACTGAAATGTTAACCAAAGTTGGACTACTCACAGCGAGCTGGTCAGTTGAAAATACAAGCCGGTGGATAGTATTGATGCCACTGGCGATTATTCTGTAATCAGTATTAACCAATTCATCTTCGGAAAGTTTTCCAGTAGCCATGATTCCGGACACTGTCATATTTTTGAAACGGGAGTCTCGAGGAACCATTTTTTTTATTAATAATAATAATAATTAACAATTTTCTGTCGTCTGAATGAATTTTTCACCGTCAAACATCAAAAGCAGCCCAAAGTAGCTATAGCCCGTCACAGGTATCGAATTGGTCGGAACTCCAGCATAAGTGACATAGGCATTGGCTGGTATATTAATGGTTGCGGCATTGGCCGACAGTGGTGCTGAAATTGTTATCAAGACGATGACCAAATCTCCTATTTTTGCTCTTGCACTTTCCATTACCGGGGTAAAGCTTGCCGCCGCCGTACTATTGTCTATGGTTGCCGAGATAATTTGCCTCTTCGGGGGAAATTCGTTGTACACGCTAACATTATTTCCCACTGCAAGATGACTGGGTATTGCCAGATTACTGGCATAGTTATCTCGTTGAACCAAGCCAAACATTTTTTATTAATATTTTTTTAAGAATATTCAAAAGTATTTATAAATTTCGTTCCTTGCCATATTAGTGGTAAATTATAAGGCTGTCCGGCAGTAATGGTAAACGACGTCGCACCAAGCGTATTTCCCTGCCACGTATAGTAGACATTGGCCGGAAGATTGACCGTGATTGTCTGGTTCCCGAAAGTGCTAAAGAGGATAATTACCTGGTCCCCGATTTCCGAATTGGTGGAATCAACCAACAGAGTATAGGTAATTGGCGCGACGGTGCTGCCGAGCGGCGGAATGGTAATGACGCTGTAGGGTCCGATTGGAACCGCGGGATAATCCGGGCTGATCGGGTAAATGACGTTTGGCACAGTTAGTTTACCCGCAACCGTGTTACCGGAAATAGTAGTGTTTGACAGAAAAATATCTTTTTCTACAAGGCCAAACATAAAATTCTTTTTATATATATAAATATATAAATATATCAAAAAAATAATGAAAACAACAGAGCGAAAAGCGCTGCGGCCTGCGGTGCGGCTTATGATTGCGGCGAGCAACGGGTACGACTGTGTGCTGTGTGGCCACCGACTAGGGGCCCAGTTCCACATTGACCACCGGGTGGCGCTGTGCAATGGCGGCGAGGACGGCTTGGACAATCTGCAGGCGATTTGTGCGAACTGCCACGCGGACAAGACCGCGGTGGACAACCAGATTTACTGGGACAAGCAAGAGGAACTACGAAGCGGGGTGTCGCGGTTTTTCAATTCATTCGCATACCAAGGTCCAAACGGGCCCAGGTCCAATAGGGCCTTTGCGCGGCTCTAGTGTTTTTTTTTGTGTTTTTGGTAAAAATTTTCTATAAATACTGTGCACATTCGGACAATCATTTATTTATTCATAAGCGCGAGCAGCAACACGATGCCCAAGGAAGCAAGACGTAATTTTGTGGTGCAATCGATCGAGGACGTGCGGAGCCGGGCTTCTCCGAATTCCCCGGGGCGCGAGTACCTGACACGGTGGCGCGGCTACAAGACGCCCAGCTGGAACCGCGAAGAAGATTTTCCGGTGTCTTTTTTTGATGTGCTGCTGCTGCAAGACTTTCTGGCGATTGCAAAGCCGGACCAAGAATTAAAGGAAGGCGCCAAGCTGCTTTTGAACTTGAAAAAATAAAAAATTATAAATATTTAATAAAAAAAAAAATTAAATAAAATGCAAATTATCCGCCGCCCTGTCGCGCTTATTGTTTCACTAGTCATTGGCTTTATTGGCGTTGTACTGGTGATGGTGTTTTACTACCAGTACGATAAAAAACAAAAGAACTCTAGCAATGCCGCCCCACAAAAGGGCCTGTGCATAGCCGGTCTAATCCTGATTGGACTGATGATGCTGCACTTTGTGATTTACAGTGTTATGAGCCTAATAAAAAAGAAATATTGAACTAAAAAATAAAAAAAATTTATTAAAAATTTTAATTAAAAAAAAAATGTTTAGCAACGACGTGATCATTTACATTGCCACGGCACTCCTAGTGATTGGGTTCATACTACTTGCCGTGTATTACAACAAGTGCCGAAAGAATCTGAACAATCCAGCGACAAACACAGCGCCCCATTCGGGTTACTACTGGGTCGGTCTGGTGATGGTTCTGCTGGGCTGGGTGATGGTGATTGTAGTTGTCGTAAAGAAGTTTAGACGACTTAAGGAAATCGGTCTTCGTTCTCAATTTAACCGAGTGCAAGCGTTGAGACGTAGCCAAGAGTTGTAATAAAATAAATAATGACATTTGCATTCACACAACTGCCGATTGACCTGCAGCGCTATATCGTCATGAAAATGCCGGCCATCGACAGGTACTTTCTGATGGTTTGCTCAAAATCGCTACGGTTTTTTACAGAAGCCCCGGGGATTCATTCAGAAACCCGGCTAACTTTGATCCAACAGGCAGTGGCCGAGGACGAGGTGCAGCGCATCTGTTACCTGTTGCCGGGCAACCACTGGGTAACCCACGGGGCTGCGAAAATCCCCGGTCATTTCTGGAAAATCCTGGGCTACGGTGTCGGTGTCGGAGACTACTACCGGAGCGCCGACACAAAAATGAAGGTGATGCGCCACTTAATGGAATCGGCGTCATTTACAGTCCGTGACATTATTGAAGTGATCCGGATCGGTGTTTCAGTACTATTTATTGAAGATTTCTATCTGGTCCCGTTGCTGGAAACCCTGATGGTCCTGCTGGGCAATCGGACAATAAATATAAAGCGGCTGTTGCTGTCGCTGATACGGGCCGGACGCGTCGAGCTCACTGCCAAATTACTGGGCTATTTCTCCAGGGTTTCCCCGGTCGTCCTAAACTCGGCGATGCGGATGGCCTGCGTCGTGAATATGGTTCCCGATTTTTCCGCGGTTTTACTTTCCTACTATTAAATTAAATAAAAATATGTCGACGCTGAGTTCCTCAGAAAGCGGATGTTTGGCTAGATTTTGCGGCAATTTAATTTTTTTTGTGTTTTTTTGTGTCGCTAACTCAATGGTGACGATTTCTTTATTGTACATGCTCTTGGTGTCTGGGGCCATCACGGCATCGGACCTTTCCGCTTTATTTTTTATAGAATTGGCCTTCTGCGCAACGCTATTGATGTTTATTGGCTTGGCCAAGGAAGTAAACCATTGCTATATAATTCAGGGCCCGCGGCCTGAAATTCTTCAGCCAATAACAGTGGAAGAAATATTTTAATAAAATAAAAAACACATGAAATTTTTTTTAATTTTTTTATTCAAAATTTACAAGTTTTAACTTATGAGCACGACTAATTTTTGGAGCGAGGCTCACAAGCTCACTGGGAGAGCAATTGTAGCCGTAGCGGTCCAGATCCAGGATATCGGCAATGCTAGCAATAGCTCGCCGTCCTTGGAACCAGCGCGTATTTACATCGTCAGCGCCCGGCATTTGCATTTGCATTCCCAATTGCCTATAGAGCTCGAGCGCAGATTGTTTCTTGCCGGCACGTGCAATCCTGAAAAAAAAATCAATGGCTTTGCCCTGGTTAATATAATTTTCCAAATTACGATGCCGCGAACAAACCTCCAATTTAACGCAAGCTTTAAGATATTCTTCAACATCGTCAACAGCCTCATCCATTAGCACAAACCGATCAGCGAAGCGAACAGGCTCTAGGTCATCTGCACATCTGCGCTGGTCGTCGGGAATCAGATAGCGCTTGCTAAGCAAAAACTCGCCAGCAGCCACATACTTTTTGGTATCCGGGTTCTTTTTTTGACGTTTTGAAGCAGGTAACTCGTTAAGTACTCGGCGCTTGGCAAATCGTCCTTGTTTGTCCTTTGTTTGACCGACTGCAGTTTCATCAACAAATATTTCTTCTATTTCGTCGATTTCGGTTTCGCCAACAACCATTTCTTTGATTTCGTCGACTGCGGTTTTGCCAACAACTATTTCTTTGATTTCGTCGACTGCGGTTTTGCCAACAACCATTTCTTTGATTTCGTCGACCGCGGTTTTGTCGACAGCGGCTTTATTATTAATTTGTTCAAAATCATCAAGCAAAAGCAATGGCGGCGGACTAAGAGAATCAAAATCTCGATTGGTAAATTGCTTAAGAAGGGAATGATGCTTCTGTAACAGAGCAAAATACAGGGAGTCGATTGGCGGTTTGCTAGGATCAAACATAGAGTCCGGAATCATCAAAGGAGATAAAGGCAAGCAGTCGTCCTCCTCTACAATTGCTGGCTTATAGAAAGCCTTTGTCTGTCTAATCATTCCAGAAGTCATTTTGCGTGTGTTATTTTGTCCACAACCGTTTGGAAATAATGATGTTACCTGGCATTTTTATTGGCATTTATACTACTTTTTTATTTTTTACACACTTGTCATTTTTTTGCAGAAAACACAAAAAAAACACAAAAAAAAAAGGTTGTCCGGGAATTTTATTAATTTTATTTTTGTAAAAAACGACATTTATGTCGTTTTTTTTTTGTAAAAATATATAAATATAGAAAAAAATTTGTGTTACTTTTGTTATAAAACACAATTTTTTAAATTTAATATATATATAATATATAATAAAAAAAAGTAAGCGCAAAAAATAATTTTTCAAAAAAAATTTTTCAAAAAAAATTTTTCAAAAAAAATTTTTTTTTTTTTGCTCAAAAATTATTTTTCAAAAAAAATTTTTTTTAAAAATTTATTTTAAACATTTCTGGGCAGTTGTTAATCTGCGTTCAAAAACAAGGTTTTTAAAAATAGAATTTCTAAAAAAAATAGCAGCACTGTAAAAAGAAAAGTAAGTGTCTTGTATTAGTAATGACAATTTCTTAAAATGGCAATGAATTACTGGTTATCGTTGCCATTTGCTACGACATATCGATTTATCAAACACTACCCAGCAATAGAAGAATTACGAAAAAAAATTATTCAGCATGCATTTAAACATAATATTGTGATTATTGGAAATGGAGAAGAATTAAATATGGAGAATTTAATGGCCAATCGCAGAATAACACGAAAAAAGCGATCACTATCACCAAATCGTTCGCCACAACCACCAAGCAAACGTTTTAAATCTGCTCCCGTCGCACCGATGACGCTAGCGTTAGTGCAGGAGGCCGATGCCGCGCGGGTGCAAACGCTAGTGCATACGGTTGAACAGCCGGTGGCCGATGCCGCGCCGGTGCCTATTGTCATTGCTCCTCCGTCTGTGCATTTGCCAAATGCTAATGGCGCCCGCAAGCCCCTTGTGCTCAATGGCATTGCAATCGAGGTTGATCCAACGACGTTTATGGTGAATGCGACGCAAATGTGCAGAGCCGCTGGCAAGTTATTTGGAAATTATCGACGACTTGATTCCACAGAAGATTATTTACAAGGACTGAGTTCAGATATTCACATCTGCATATCTGAACTTGTAACAAAAAATCAAGGTGGTCGTGGCACATCACAAGACACCAATGTCCATTTTTTAGTTGCGCTGCATCTGGCCTATTGGCTTTCTCGCGAAGTCCAGGTTCAATTTTCCAAGTGGATAGGAGAGCTCCTGCTAACCGGCCGCGTGGAGCTCGGCAACGAAATGAGCACTCGGCAGCTTGAGGAAGTATTTGAACAACGAGTTACAGAAATAAGACAAGAGGAGCAAGCCAAGGCGTCTGCGGATATAATCGTGGAGCAAGACCGCTACCGAGATCTTGAAATGCGACTGGCCACCATCCAAGAGGCCCAGCAACTAACCAAGGCGGCACAAGAGGAGCTCATTGCGATCAAGGTGCGCGAGGACCTGGAGACTACAATTCAAGCCATTAAAAATAGTACGGCGCCTACGATTGCTTCCTACAAGAATGGCGACAACGTGCTTTATTTGGCGCGAATCGACGGAACGAAATTTAAGTACGGTCAAACGAAAAATCTAGGACAACGTCTTGATGCACACACTCGACCCGGCGTCTACCCAACGTTTGAACTGATTGGGATATTTTCATGCGCAAATGGAGTGGCGTCCGAGGACAAAATGCGCGGCTACGTCAAAAAAAAGAAAATCATCGCGGAGTATGGCACCCAGCGCGAAGTGGTTGTGCTGGAAAGCGTCGACGCGTTGCAGCGCATGATGAAAAAGATGCATAAATTTTGTATGCAACAACACGCGTCAACTCAACCGGCGAATGAAGGAGCCGATGTCGCGCTGCGGCGAATTGACGCCGATACTAGCATTAAGATAAAGAAAATAGAGGCTGGTGTGGAGATAAAGCGAATGGATGTGGACTTGGAGATGGAAACTAAAAAAATAGAAACAATGAGAATGAAAATGATTGCTGATGGTAAAATTACTTTTGATCAATATTTGTCGATGAATAAAATTAATATTTGCTAATGTAACAATTTATAATTTTTTTAGGCCCTTCATGGGCCCTGCAAAGCTTTTGCGCAAATAAAACTCCAGTAAAAAGAAAAGTTTCATAAAATATTTTTTTTTAATTTTAGGTCGTTAATGAGCCTCGCAAAACTGTCTAGGGATTTGAAACATAACATTCAATAAAATAAAAAAAAAAGCAAAACTTTTAATTAAAAAAAGGTAGAAGCAGGGGAAGAAATTTTTGGGTTTCGTCGATAGTACAAGCCGCCTGGACGGCCGAGTTGAGTATATTTCGCGGAATGTTGACGTACTGTTGCAGAAGGGATATCAATAAATACTCGTTACTCGATCTGATGATGGTAAGAACAAGCTGTTTTAAATTTAAATTTGAAAGGCCCTTGCGCTCTGGGAAATCCTCAAGCTCGCCGACGATTGGAATGAGCAAATAGTTTTCGACATGCAGTTTAACGACGGCAAATTTAACGATGTTTGCGATGGAGATGGCGGTGAGCTTTGTGGAGTTTAAGAGGTGCAGCATGACCCGGGTCTTTGTGGCCATCCACTGGTAAAAGTCCTCGACGAAGAAACCGTAGCCGAGTAAACTCCAAAAATGGGCCGGAGACGAGACGCACTTGCGGGTGATCCAGTGGTGGCCAAATTTTGGGGAAGTGGGCGGCAAGAGGTAACGGATGCGGGGCATCGAGTCCTGGGCGATGGCAATCTGGAGGAGACCGGTGCGGGTTGAAATGCAAGAGCGTGAGAGGCCGGCGAAAGCCTTTGACGAGACGAGGAAAAAGAAGCGGTCGAGGACGGGTAATTTTGAGACGATGAGTTCCTGGACGTCCTGGGGAAGAAGGGGAAAAAAAGAGAACGTGCGATGCTGCATTGCAGATGAAATATGAAATATAAAAAATGAAATTAAAAAATAAAAAAAAAATAAAAAAAAAAATTAAGAGCAAGAATTTTTATTAGGCATAGCGAGGCCGATGACGGCGCAAGCGATGCGTTCGCCGGCGTTGCCGCTGATACCGGACTCCTTGGCGACTTCGGTGAGGTTGCCGTTGGGGTCGCGCTCGTTCTGGTAAATGCCGCAGTCGTCGGCGTCCTTGTGGATGACGACGGCACGGCCCAGGATGCTTTCGGGGCCGTAAAGCCTTACGAGGTCGTCGCGGTAGTTGCCGACGTAGATGTATCTGCCGATGCCGAGGCTGCTGTCGGTTTGGTTCTGCCAAACGTTCAGGTTATTGATGAGGTCGCCGACGTGGCGGGGACCGAATTTGTCGCCGTTGCGGATGGAAGAGTGCTTGGAGCCTCTGGGATTAAAGTGGCTGCAGGTGCTGGTGCACTTCTGTGTCAGGTCGCCGTAATTGTGGATGTGGCAGCCGTGGTTCCCGGCCCGGGAGAACCCTGCGAGGTTGAAGGTCACAGTCGTGTATGGCGACGTGGGCGACTCCTGGTGGAAGTAGACGGTTCCTGATATTTTGCCGGAGTTGCAGGATGAGTTGGGGTCGAAAAAAGCGACGGCTTGCATCAAAGATTGAAATTTTTTTGTAAGGAAAAAAAATAAAAAAGAAAGCGATAAAAAATATAGAACATGAACCTATATATGTATTTGTACTGGAGTATTAAAGAGCGACTGCCAGGGTTTGATCCGAGCCGAGTGAAAATGGAGATACAGGGCCGATTGGCGTCGGTGGCGAGCATCGTGTGCCAGATCAATGGGTGCTTGGAGAAGTCGATGCGCCAGTACCTGCGCCGGACCCGAGAGACCCGACCGGAACTGGTGCGGGATCTCAATTTGGCGCAGATGGCCGGGGTTCCGCGGAATTTCCAGTGGTGCGGCGATCCGGCGTCGATTGCGGGTTGCCTGGCACGGTGGCCGACGCGACGGGTACGGGAAATTGTGCAGACATTTCCGGAGCCGTTTGGGACGATTTCGGCACGCCGCCAGTACATAATGTTGCCAGTGACGCTGGCGACCCCCGGAACCCGGTGCACCATATGCCTGGAGATGATTGACATTTTGGACGAGGTGTATCGGATTCCGTGCGGGCACCAGTTCCACGTCAAGTGTCTGGATGAGCATTTGCTAATACCGAATAGCCGGTGCCCGAACTGCCGGGGAGCATTTGTTAACCGGGGGTGGGCATTGTCTTGACGGAGACGACGTCGGCAAACTGGTCGACGGTGTTCATCCAATGGGACTCGTGGACCTCGGGGCTAAAATTTTTTGATTTCAGGGTCTCCAGGGTCTGCATGAGAAGGGTGAAGCGGTCCTGGGAGGGGTTTCGCTGAAATTTGATGATGAAGAGACGGCCGTTTGTCACGATGACGTGCTTGCAAAGCTTGACCTGTTCGCAGTCGCAGAGGGTGTGCACCGAGTTTAGGTCGGTAATGGAAGGCGGCTGGTAAAAGCACCTGGTGCTAGTGCAGCCGGTCGGGTGACTGTGAAAGCTTCCGCGCACCGTCCGACCGGAGCTGGCGGCGACCTGGAGGATAGCCTTTGGGATTTCGTAGAGCTCGATGTGAGCCGGATAGAAGTCCACGACGCCGTCCTTGTCGACGAGGATGTAGCCCTCGGTTTCCTCGGGATTGTGGGGCCACTGGCGGAACCCGGCGAGCGAGAATGGGGTAAACCTAGTGTTGTACTCAAACATATTTATTATAATTTATTTATTTAAGAAAAATTTTATTACTTTCCAAAGGCCTGGCACTGGGACATGGAGTCAAAGACCTGCTGGCCCATCATGGGCTGGTGACCGGGACCGGACATCTGGCAGTGGCCGGGCTTATCCTGGTAGAACTTTTGGGTCTGGACACCGGGCTGCGGTGGTTGCGGCATCCGGTTAGCCATCATGGCAACCTGACCAGCGACGATCCGAAGGTCATTGACGGTAGCGTGGCGGGGGGTGCCGGCAAAGATTTTGGAGGGCACATTGGTATCGTAGTCCGCAACGTAACTGGGGGGCTGGGGGGGAGCGAGTTGTGCGGCGAAATTTTGACGAGCAGCCATTAATGTTTTTTTTTAAGGACGGCAAAAAAGGAAAAAAAAAGTAAAAAAAATAATTATAAAAATTTCTTTGACAAAAGTTTGTTTAGCTTTGAAAGCTGGGAGAGCTGGACGACGACGATGATAAGCAGGACAATAATGAAGACAAGGCCCAGCGAGATCCAGATATCGTTGCGTTTCCAGGAGTCGCCATTTGAGGAGTTTCCATGATCTCCCTTGATTTCCGCCGAGCCCAGGCCGACCATGGGCCCTGGCCGCATGGCCGACGGGGCCTGTTGACCCTGAAAAGCCATTGCCGGATGGGCCATGGCCTGGGGGCCCATGGCCTGGTAGCCTGACTGAGGGGCCTGTGGGGCCATGGCCTGGTAGGACTGATGGGCCATGGCCTGGTGGCCTGCTTCCTGTTGGGAAAAATGAACCCTCTGGGGCCTAGCGGGACCAACGGGACCAACGGGACCAACGGGACCAACGGGACCAACGGGACCAGCGTGACCAACGGGACCAGCGTGACCAACGGGACCGGGCGCGATTGGCTGGGTGTAGACGTCGGTGCGCCGGGAGGGCGCAGGCGCTGCACTGGGTTCCGCGGAAAGCTGTTCGTTCCAAATATCGAGGCCAACTCCAGGCATGAAAGAAAATGTTTTATTAAAAGCAAATTTAAAAAATATGGAAAAGAAAGAGAGAAAAACGGAAAAAGACGGGGAAGATTCGCTGACTATAATTTTGGCAAAAGAGTTTGTGGCGCCGGGGCCCATCAAGGGCCATGGCGGAAAGCAGCGCAATAAAATGATGGAAAATGCCGATCCCGGGATGGATGGCATGAGCATCGTGGAGTTTGACAACCTTCATTCCAAGGTACCGGCGGCCCAAAGCCAAATTGGCCCAGTGCGGAGTCTATTCGTCGGGAACCCGCGGAGTCCAATGGGGATCCTGTTAACCTCGATAGCGGAGTGCCACGAGTCGCTCCGCAGTGTCTACGAAAAAATCAGCGCCATCCAGGACAACAACTCCAAGATTCGGCAGCGCAAGGTGGCCCTGCTGGGCACTAGGCAGCAAGCGGTGTACTGCGGCGAGGGACCAAAAGGACCGAAGGGCGGCCCCGGCGGGCCTGTGATCCGCCGGTACTGGCTAGTGGACCGGCGGGACGCGATTTGCAACCGGGACCAGCTCGGTTGGGACCAGATACTGGGGGCGATTCAGCGGCTCTCGAAGCCGGAGCGGACCGACAAATTTTTGCAGCAGGCCGGGGTGCTGATGCAGCTGAACGATGGCAAGGAGTCGCTGGCCACGGTGATTTCCTCGATTCTGCTATCAAAGCTGCTGGTGTTCCGGGTGGAAAAAATATTTCTGACGAGTGTGGCAATGCCGCCGGGACGTGCCGAGATCATCGAGTCCGAAGAAATCGTAGCGGAGCTGGACGAACTCAGGGCCCTGGCGGACACGTATAACGCACAGGCCAAGGAATTGCGGGCCGAGGCGGCGCGCCTGTACGCCGATGCCAAGGTGCGGCACGATCAGCTGACAGATAATGCGACTAAGCTCGGGTTTGGGGTATTTGTGACGGGCACGCACCGGATAAGTAAAATGCCGGCACACGGCTTTTCCGGTGGCGGCGGTGCGGCTTTTCCGGTGGCGGCGGTGCAGCAGACTATCGGCGCGGTGCTGGAGGCGCAGTACCGACTGCTCTACAAAAAACCGATGAGTAGTGAAAAGGGCCGGTTGAGTGCAGGCAATTTTCTGACGCACGTGAAGGACGCGTGCTGGGAGTCGCTGGAGAAGCAACGCACATCGACGACAACGGGTCGGTGGACGGTAATAAGCTTGGGCGACCGCAGCGAGAATAATGAATAATGATTATATAAAAAATAAATGGAGGCTGAAATATGGGGTCCTATGTTTTGGAATTTGCTGTTTGATGTGGCCCACTACTGGAGTTTCTTGAGCAACGAGCGCGCGCCGGAAACAGTGCACTCTTTTTTTAAATTAACACAATTTGTGCTGCCGTGCGTTACGTGCCGCAACCACTATAGCGAATACCTGGATCTGTGTGGCGATAGCCTCGACAGGTGTAGAGACATCGGGCTAAATTTTCTGTATCCACTGCGGTGTCAAGTTAATTTCAGGCTACTGAAGCCCAATGTGACGCTAAAAGTGTACAAAACCCGGCGGATTCATTTTCCGCTAACCGGCAATGCAAATGCGCTGCAAAATTTAATATATTTATTAGAAAAGAAAATCCCAAAGGTGGATCCGACTGTCGACACAAAAAATCTGGGCAATTGGTGTTCCTTAGCGGTCGCCATAACGGCGCCAATCAAAGGCTACGGCAAAGCAGTTCGACTCGAGTGCCGCAACGCGGTGAGCACGGTGGACAAAATCGAAGCCACGTCCTCGGAGACCGGGATGATTTCATCGACACGGTCCGGGTAATTGGCGATTAGCTCGACGCAACGGGTTAGCTGGGTTGTGCAGTTGGTCAACAATTGCAATTTGTTTTTTGCTTGCAGCCTCCAATCCGCTAGCGACGGCAACTGGGCGACCGAGGCGTTGTCTGTCTTTAAGTTCGGTAGCAAGACGCCGATAGCCTCGGCGATGGCGCAAAGCTCGCGGTCCAGCGGGTCTACGTGCTGGGTGAAAAAGGACTCGCCGGACTGCCGGGTCTGGCGCAGGTAAGCCAGGCAAAAGGTAAATGGCACGCTGTGCTGCGCCAGCATCGAGGGAATGGCACGGGAGCCCTGGTCAAATATGTCGCGGGTGCGCTGGAGGAGCTGGTTGGCCTCGGTGTCAGTGCAATTGAGGAAGTCCTGGGCCCATGCAATGAATTCGGCAGAAAGAGTGTCGATATCTGCCTGGGACATTGGGAAAAATGAAAAAAATATTCGTATATTTGTTAAAAATTTAATTAATTGACACAATTTATTTTTTTTTGAAAGAAGTAAAAGAAAAAGAAAAATTAATGGACTGTGGTGGAAAAAATGAGTTTATTCTTCCGAGCGAGTTCACGGAGGAGAGTGGCGAGAACCAGCCCCTGTTTAATGTGTGGGCGTCCTGCATCGCTGCCCCGACCAAAATTTGTGGTGCTTTCGCAGACGACGCAAAAACCGCTGGACTTCAACGGCATGTGGCGGTAGACTCGGTGGGAAATTTCCAGTGCTGCGGGGTCGACTCTACAAAAGTTCAACCGCCTAGTAATATGATGGTTGACACGACGCCGGCGGCGGCAAAGCCGGCGGCGGCAAAGCCGCCAGTCATCAAAGACTCTGGATCGACGGTGGCACGGTCCTCGGTTTCCAAAAGTCCAGCGATGGCGGTTGACAATACGGCGAAGGCCGCCCAGGAGGCTCTGGTTGCACTGTCAAAGGATAATTATGTGGCTATCCGAAAAGCCCTACAAAAATTAGTGGATACAAACAGAAAGCAGTCGGTGCTGGACCTACTGCGAAAAGTCCAAAAGAGCGAAGATAATTTGAAGAAAGATGAGTGTTGTAACGTAGCAGGCGTGAAGAAATTTTTAGTGGCCCATTCGCCGTCGGTCGGCTACTTGTCGGCGCTGACGTTTCTCAACACCCAGCGCGTCGAAAAGAATGGACTTTCCCCAGTGAAACCGAACAAGGCACTGCAACAGAGTATTTTAAGCCAGCTAGGCCCCAGTGGCAGCGAGCAGACCACTCTGAGTAAACTAGTGGGGCCTATTATTTGCCAGCAATTTGTCCGGGTCGACTCGAACAAAAGCACCGTCGGACAGAGCTGTTCCGAACTGGACGAAGCCCAGCGAAGTATCGTAATAAATGTTTAAAAAAAAATATTTTTTATTATTGCCTGAAAGTCTGGCGTAGCACCTTGGCAAAGTAGTCGCCGCCGAATTCAGGGGGCAGCTGTCCCTCGTAGTTCTTCAGGACACTCTGGCTAATGGTGGCGATGCTGCCGTACATCTGCTCCAGGTCCTCCTCCGGGATCTTTTGCATGAAGCTCTTGGCCAGGTCGATGAGTGGAGCCATCTCCGCGGGAATGGCAATATCCGACGGCTCCGACGGCTCCGACGTAGACAAAAGCATAGCTTGCGACGACGGCGACGACGACGGCGGAGGCGGCAACCTGATGTCCAGTGCCTTGGAAGCGGTCTCAAGGGCCAGGTCGTTCAACTTTTCAATGAATTGCCACAGGACTTTGCGGGAGTTCTCAGAGAGTCTCGGGTCATTGAATTTGCTTTTGATCTGGAGCATGGACATAATCGGGTTGTTATTCTCCAGGACCTTGGCTACGTCCTTGGCCCGGATTGCGGCAATCGTCTCCGGGGTTCCCATGTAGTTCTGCCACTTTGCCACCAGGTCACTGGCGCCCTGGGCCGTATTGTCATTGGCGAGCTTTTCGCAGAGGAGCGCGGTCGAAATGCACTCCGGGAACATCGTCTGGAGTTGCTTGAGCAACGACCGCATGTAGTACATGAAATGAGCGTCTCGTTCGCCGTCTTTGCTCATAATTAATAAAATAAGCGGCGCTTTTATTATAGAATGGAATTAATTTATGAAATTGATATTTTTTATTTATATATACGCGCACGCAAACGCTACTGGTAAGGCTGCGAAGGCATGGTGGTTTTATTGGCAAATTCAATAAAACTAGCGGCGCTTCGGTCTCCGCTGTACTTGGCGACTTCCTTGCCCTTGTCCAGGAGAATAATGTGCGGGATCCCAGTGACATTGTACTTTTTGAACTCGTCTCTAAATTTCGAAATGTCAGCCAAATAAAACGGAACCTTGGATTTCTTAGAGCCCTCCTCAAACGCCGGCTTTGTGGTCTTACAGTGGCCACATCCGTTTGAGTAGATCATGACCAGGCATTTTCCGGCGTACTTTCCGGTGCCATTGCAGAGCGCCGCGGCGTCGGCAGCGCTGGTAATCTCCAGAGACGACGTTGCCGAACCCGGGGCGGTCGGGAGGATAGATTTGATGGAAGGCTGTTGGGCTAAATCAAGGGTGAGCTTGCCATTGATATCGCAGCTATGTTTACCGAAATAGTAGAAAACAAAGATGAGAACAATGGCAATGACAAGGGCAATAGAAAGACCTATAGTAGAATAAAAATATTTTTTTGACTCGTCCATTTTTTTTAATACATGCTAATTAATTTATTAATCATATTTTTTTTCAAAAAAAAACAAATCAATAAATTTATTAGCGATAGACGACCAGGTTGCCCTGGGCGTCGAGCATAGCATTCTTTTTTTCAAGGTCCCCGACCGCCGGCCTGAGCAGCGACGACGGAATGCCCGAGGCCCGTTTTTGCAAAGCCGTCGTGGGCTCTTGTGGCGGCGGCGGCGCCGCTAAATTATAGAACCCGCTGTCCAGCGAAGCCATTTCCGTGCGGTAATTTCGGCCTTCGCGCCGACACATGTGGTAAATCTGGACCATGTCCCGGTACAGAGAACTGGTACGAGCCGAGGTATATATCGCCGACAACGGTATGGACATAAAATGAGGTTCGTCATCGACAATCGGCTCAACGGGCTCTTGATTGCGGCGAATACTGTGGTACAATTTAGTCTCTCGAACAATCATTTCCTGAGTGGGAGCGGTTCTGCAGATCACCAGATAAGATCCCGGGACCAGCACGGAGGTAGGCCCGAGCTCGGCAATTCCCGGGGCGATGCATCCGGAGCTGGGGTCGTAGGTGCCCAGGAACGCCCTGATGTAGCAGATGCCGGACAGGTACTTTGACAAGGAGACTTTGTTGACGAGCTTGCGAAATGATCCGAAATGGATTTCATGGATGCGTTGGCGAATGGACTCCCAGGAAGTCTGGGGTTCCTGGACACTTATCGTTTTAATGTCATTTGAATTTTGGCGAAAGCAGTAATAAATATAGCTATTCTCTTGCATTGCTTTAAATTTTTTTGTTTTTATTAAAAAAAACACACACACACACAAATTATGTGTAGGCGTCCTGGGGCATGTACTGGTCGATGCGGTGGGAGCGAAACACGGAGTTTTCGTTGGCACTGGCCTGGTAGCCGTTGTCCAGCAGGTCCGTCTCGGTCCTGTCAAAGCCGAGATAGTGGCCGAACGAGGTAGCGCCGACGGTGAGCGGGTCCGGCAGATCCATGAGCCTCTGCTGGGCCACTGGGATTCCGGTTCGCTGCATCCAGGGTTGCCAGTCGTCGGCGGAGGTCTCGCTCGCCGCCATTCCCTCAAACTCGTAGAGCCGCTCCCCTAGGATCTTGTGCTCGGTCTCGCGCCGCTGCTTGATCTCCGCAGTGCGCTCCGTTTCCTCGGCCTCGTGGTAGCGCATCGTCTGCCCGTAGTCGTAGTACATCATATTGGGGGGCCGATTGATGTCCCACTCCTGTCGTTCCACGGGGGTTGAGTCGGCGTTGATGTACGTTGTGTAAGACATTTTTATTTTAAAGAAACTGTGAAATTTTACAAAATTTAAAGAAAAAATCAATAAAAAAAAAACGCGCACACGCAAAAAAAAAATCTATATATCTATATATATTTTTTTAAAAAGAAAAAAAAAGACATGTGGTTTTATATTGGTATAATCAGCTTGCTGGGATTTGCGACGTCGGCCTCCTGGTACCTGTACAGCCTGGCCCGCAATTCGATGCTGCTGCTCGCGATCCGCGTGTACCTGAGACACATGCGGTTCCGCATGGACTCGCTGCTACGCACTTGTGATTCCGCGGAACCGATAGAGCTCGAGTTTCCCGATATAACGGCGAGTCCGAAACGGACTCACTATGCCGGAGGACCACTGGAGGCGTCGCTGGTGACCGGCCGGGATAATGAGATGGACCGCTTCATTCTGCTGCCGATCCAGTACCCGGACATCTGGCAGCTCTACAAGGAGTGCCTGTCTTCGTTCTGGACGGTGGACGAGGTCAATCTGGAAAAAGATGTGCAGCAGTACCGGCTCATGCTGTCGCCGGACGAAAAGCGGCTGCTCGACACGACCCTGGGATTCTTTGCGTGTGCCGACGGCATTGTCGGGGAAAACCTGGCGTCGCGGTTCTTTTGCGAGGTAACGATTCCGGAGGCGCGGGCCTTTTATGCGAACCAGATCCTGATGGAGACGATCCACGCCGAGATGTACAGTATTATCATTGACCAGCTGTGTCCCGGAGTGGATGAAAAGAAAGCGCTGTTCCGCAGCTTTGAGCGCAACCACGACATTAAGGAGAAGGCGGACTTCGCGCTGCGCTACATCACCGACAACACGAGTTCCTTTGCGAAGAGGCTGCTTGGTTTCCTTATCGTGGAGGGCATCTTTTTCTCGGCCTCATTTGCCTCTATTTTCTGGTTCAAACAGCGGGGCCTTCTGCCGGGCATTATCTTTTCAAATGAGCTAATTGCCCGGGATGAGGCTGCGCACTGCAAATGCTGCGTGGCGGTCTACGCCCTGATAGCCGAAAAGCTCCCAGAGGCCGAGGTGCATGAGCTCTTCCGGCACGGGATAGCGGTGGAGAAACGGTTCGCCCGCGGAGCCATCACTATGGCACTGGAGGGTCTTGCCTACACGTCGATGGAGAACTACATTGACTATGTGGCCAATTACTGGCTCGCCGCGCTCGGCTATGGGCCCGTTGTGGTTCCGGAGCCAAAGAATCCTTTTCCTTTTATGGAGATGATATCGCTGCCGGGAAAGGGAAATTTTTTCGAGTGCGGGATCAGCGAATATGCGAAGCCGGAGGCGAGTGGGTCATTTGCTGACATTGGGAGAACAGATTTCTGAAAATTAAAAAATAAAAATTAACAAAAATATAATATTAAATTTAATATTAATAATATTAAATGAACAATTTGCCGTGTGTGGGCTACAGTGCCAATACTGCCAACGCGATCGTGTACAGTCTATTGGCCGGGTTTATCCAGTATTTGATCAACACGGACTGGGTCAGGTCACTGCTAGCTAGCTACTACAGGCCGGCCAATGGCCTAGAGTTGACGGAGGAAGAAAGGCTGCTAGTCAAAAACCCATTTAAAATAGAAATTAAAACGCCTGACGTCATTTCGCCGTGCCGAAAATTGACTGCCACCGGTAAACTGCTGAAATTTGCTCTTTTTTCTTTGATAATGTTTAGCGTTGCTATGATTATGAACCAATACGACCCTGCGTCGAACCGAAATTGCCGCACCTATACGATGCGAGACTTTACAAAATCTCTGGGGTTTTCCTCAATTGGTGCCGTTTTTTATCTGCTCATCAATTGGCCAATGAAACCCGTGTGGCTAAATATTTTTGGATACGTAAATCCCGGGGCAGTAGCACAGGGCAATACTGAAGAGTCCCAGGAAAATTGTCGTAAGACGTCGGCGTTTGGATGGCTCATCCTCGGGCTTATTATGTTTCTGATGCTTCTTATCGGCTACAATCTGGTAAACCTCATAAAAATGTATTAAAAATAAAAAAAAAATGCAAGTTCCGGTGCTTGGATACAAGTCGACAACTGGGATCCCGCTTGCGTATGCGACGCTGGACCCGGAGTGTGTGGCCGACCTGGAGTCGGTAGCCGGAGAAAAACTGGTACTCCAGTTTGGAAAGATAGGCGAGGTGATGGTGCACATCAAGTACATCGAGTACCTGCTGGAGACCTATCGGTCGGGGAAACGCAAGCACGGCGCGCTGCTAAACTATATCTTTGGGCGGATGCCGTTTAGGCGGGTGGCGAAAAAGTTTATTTTTCTTGACGGAAATGTGATGAATTTTTTGCCGAGTAATCTAGTTTTAAAAATAAATTAAAAAATAAATGGGTCAATTAGCGATTGGAAATAACCGGACGTCGGTAGAGGGCACTGAACAAACTCCAGAAATTAAAACCATCTTTCAGCAGGCCTATGGTGCGACTCTTTCAAGCATTGGCCCAGCAGGCCCACCCGTGCACGAGTTTTATGTGCCAACCGTTTTACCCGATGACGTGGATCTGCGCCACACGGCAACCCCCTATCCCCCGGTTATCAACCAAGGGGACGTGCCGTCGTGCACAGCCGATGCGGCGGTCGCGGCCATGGAGCTGACCAGTCGACGGCAAAAAGTTTTTCCGCTGTGGAGTCTGTCGTCGGTTTACCTGTACTATATGCTGCTACAGGGCTCCAATGGCCAAAACAATGTGCAAGACGCGATTCCCGGGAAACTGGATAGCCGAATCGTGCAGACCGGGGTGTCTGTGTTTGACGCGACCAAACAGTTGGAGAAGGGCGTGGCGCCAATTGAATACTGGGACCAATTAAAACCCTGGAATATGACGCCCTCCGTTGCGGCCCAAGACAAGGCCCGGCAGTTCCGGGCGTCGCCGGGCAAGTGTGTGCTCATTAAGCAGAGCATCGAGCAGCTTAAAACAGTATTAGCCGGTGGGTTTTCAATTTTATTTTCGTTTGCAGTGACCGAGCAGGGCGACAAGTGGATGCGCAGCGACACGAGACAGCGCGAGTCTAATTTCCTATTTCCCGCCAACTGGGGACTGGCCGAGGTGTCGCGCATCAAATACGCCCATTCGGTGGTGCTCATTGGCTACAACGACACGGCCAGACACTTTTTGGCGCGCAACAGCTGGGGACCCAAGTGGGCCAACGAAGGCCATTTTTTTATGGATTTTGACGCCGTGGTTGAGCCGTTCTGGTGCCGGGACTTTTTTACGGTTTTGGAGGTAGTTGACTAAAATCTTGTGTGGGTTGTTGCTTGTAGGCCATTACCAGAACGTATATGATGTAGAGCGGGAGCAGCACGAAAATCAGGAAGATAACTATGGCTATTAAAATTAAAAAAAGAATACTCTGCAGCTTAAGGCCCCAGTTTGGGTTGCGCCGGGAGAGGTCGGCGATGTGGCGGCGATTGTCCAGCAGGGCTCCACCGAGGAGAGTGTAGATCGAGCTGTCCTCGTCTTTCTGGCTGATGAACCAGGCGGTCATTTCCATGAACCCATGGCCAATGACGGTGCCGGCGCTATTGTGAATGGTCACTGAGCCTTCGCGGACGTAAGCACCCTGTCGGTTCTTGGTGATTGGCGCAGGGTAATCTGCTTTCATTGAAAACTCCTCGCCATCGATGGTCAGGACACACTCGGTCGGCACAAAGGCCGTTACAATGACGTTTGAGCCACCGACGGATCCGAGCTGGACGGAAATCCAGGACTTGGCCACTATTTTGTTATCAGTAAAAATCCTGGAGGCAACCCCGACCGGGCTTATTACCTTTGCCTCGGTTTTGTCGGTCATTACGACGTCTCCGGCCGGCAGCGAATCCATGTGCGAGTCACAAGAACGGCTAAATGTAAAGTCGCGGCCATCGTCCAAGTGCCCCATGAACCAGTACCAGCCACTGAAGCTACTGTTGTAGAAATTGGAGAGCGCACGCACCATGACGTTTTCCGGGAACGCGGCGGCAAATAAACCGTAGACCCATTGGTGGTCGAGCCAGAACGACGAGTTGGGTAAATCAAAGTCTTTGGCCGTCATTGGCGCGGACATAGTCCCGTACTGCAGCTGGATGTCTTCGATTTTGTAGCGCGGATAGGAGTAGTATAGCGTTCCCAGGCCGGCGATGCAGGGCGTACAGCCCTTGCCATTTCCCTCGTAAAATAGGGGTTTGATTGCCTTGAGTTTCAGGTACATCAACAGAGGAGCACCGGTTTGGGTGTCGACGTCGCGGGCAACCACCGTTAAATTCGATAGGTCATTTGAGTCGCTCAGCAGCGAAGAGTTTCCGACGCTGAAAAAGACTTTTTTGCCCTCCGGGAGACTGTGTTTTGCCGCCCCGCTGTTTGTCATGACGAGGCCGGTGGCGTTGCTAAAGAAGGATTTTGAGGAACCCTGGATTACTGTGAGCGCTACGGTGACGCTCTGCAGTAGGAATGCGTCATCCGGGAGACTTCGGGACTTGAGAAAATCCCGGGGGAAGATGGGGTAGTACCAAAAAATTAATTCAAGACCCATTTTTTGCTTATCCTTTACGCTCAGTACATTGCCGACAAGGAAGTACCAACCGGCCGACACATTCGTTTTGATGTGGTGGTCCCGGGGAAATTCTAATTTGTGGTTGATGCGGTCGTAGCCCTGACTATATTGGGCGGGCAAGATACCGTTCAGAATTGAAGCACGCTGCGGAGTAAGTCCTTCGCCGGTGAGGATCAGGTTTTCCACGTAGTCCAGGATGGCCTGCACGAGCTCTGGCTTATTGTCCACGAGGAAGACGGTTGGGGTTTCCACCAGGAAATCGCGGTACAGATGGGCCAAGTGAAGCGGATCGTTGTTGGCATTGAGTAGCATAAACTGGCCGCCGACCGACTGCATGGAATCGCAGTACTTGGAGATGGTGCTGCCCGTGAGACCAAGAGAGTTTAGAAGGTCCTGGAGGTACTGGGGGTCCCGGTAAATGCTGCTGATGGATGCTGCTCCGCAGTCAAATTGATTTGGCAAAGTGACGACGCTCATTTTTTATTTTCTTACGACAAATAATATTTATAAAAAATAAAAAGGCTACCACTATAAACAAAAAAAAAATAATATGTCTTATCGGCAAGTAATCAATGGCACAAAAAGAAGGACGTCCGGGGGGCTTACGGTTCGCGACATCGCGGTACGTCGACTCTCTGGCGGCAAGAGAGTTAGATTTGTGTCGAGACGCCGGAGCCTCTCTGGCAAATCCAATCTGTGGATCGCTGCCGTGAGAAGAGCAAAACGGGCCCTTAATTTACCTAAAAATACATTTGTACTGGTAAAAAAGTCGGGAACTGAGCTACAGAGGGCCCTGTACTCAAAGGCTAAAGAAATTTATTTAAAAAATTTATAACCTAGTGTGAATAAAAAAATTTGTTTAATAAAAAAAAATGCGAAGAAATATATTTGGGATGAAACCCCTAAATCAAAGAAAACCAGAACAATCCAGGTTCCCCGGGTGCACCAACCATTTCAATGGTGCACTGGGAGTCCAAGTAGCGCAAAGCGCATTAGGAGCCCGGAAAGCCCAAGTAGCGCAAAGCGCTCCCGGGGTTCCTGGGGAACCTAGACCACGAGTAGCCCAAATAGCGCAAAGCGCTCCCGGGGTTCCTGGGGAACTTAGACCCCAAGTAGCCCAAACAGGGTCCAAAGGACCCGATGGCGCACCTGGGTCCAAAGGACCTGATGGCGCACCTGGGTCTGCAGGACCCCAAGGACCCCAAGGACCTCAGGGCGCACCCGGGTCAGAAGGACCCCAAGGACCTCAGGGCGCACCCGGGTCCGAAGGACCCCAAGGACCTCAAGGTCGACCTGGGGAACCTGGAGCATCTGGGGAACCTGGCGCACCCGGGTCCGAAGGACCCCAAGGACCTCAAGGTCCACCTGGGGAACCTGGAGAATCTGGCGCCCTTGGGTCCAAAGGACCTGATGGCGCACCCGGGTCCGAAGGACCCCAAGGACCTCAAGGCGCACCTGGGGAACCTGGAGAATCTGGCGCCCTTGGGTCCAAAGGACCTGATGGCGCACCAGGGTCCGAAGGACCCCAAGGACCTCAAGGCGCACCCGGGGAACCCGGCGCACCTGGCGCCCTTGGGTCCAAAGGACCTGATGGCGCACCCGGGTCCGAAGGACCCCAAGGACCTCAAGGCGCACCTGGCGCCCCAGGGGTTGACGGCGAACCTGGACCACAAGGCGCACCTGGCGCCCCAGGGGTTGACGGCGAACCTGGACCACAAGGCGCACCTGGCGCCCCAGGGGTTGACGGCGAACCTGGACCACAAGGCGCACCTGGGTCCGAAGGACCCCAAGGACCACAAGGCGCACCTGGGTCCGAAGGACCCCAAGGACCACAAGGCGCACCCGGGTCCGAAGGACCCCAAGGACCACAAGGCGCACCCGGGGTTCCTGGGGAACCTGGACCCCAAGGACCACAAGGTCCACCCGGGTCCGAAGGACCCGAAGGGCCACAAGGTCCACCCGGACCACAAGGCGCACCTGGGGTTCCTGGGGAACCTGGACCCGAAGGGCTACAAGGTCAACCCGGACCACAAGGCGCACCTGGGGTTCCTGGGGAACCTGGACCCGAAGGGCCACAAGGCGCACCTGGGGTTCCTGGGGAACCTGGACCCGAAGGGCCACAAGGCGCACCCGGACCCCAAGGTCCACCCGGCGCCCCTGGGTCCGAAGGACTTGATGGCACTAAAATTTATAAAGAAGACTTGGAAGAAAATGAAATGCAATACGATGAAATCGAACGATTAGTACCAAAATGTAATCGTGAAGGAAAAAAAATAGAAATAGGATTTGATTTTGAAGAATATAATAACTCAAATCATTCAATTTTAGCAAATAACCAATTAATTTTAGTGTTTCTTTTTGAAGAAATTAAAAAACTAAAAAAAATTGTGTTAGATTTACAAAATAATAGTTAAAAAGTACTAAAAGTATATTAAAATATTTTATTTTTTACCAAAAAAAGACATTATGGATAATCGAGGAACTTTCTGGGGAATTTTCGAGTTCTTTGCAATAGGCGACTGCTTTCTCTTGGGCAGCTTTGCAACTGAATTTGAAGACGACGGGCCAACGGTGACGCGGATAGGGGGATCGGGAAGCGACGATGACGGAGCCGGCTCGATCGAACTAATGGAATTGGTACTGAAGAAAGAGCCAATATCGCGGTGTGATATGTCGGCGAATGTGCGCATCGAGCGCCGGAGGACGTCAATGGTGCAGGAAAACAGGGAAGTAATAAGAGGCAATTTTGATGCCGACACGTACTGCATTATTTGAAGAACGGTTGGCCGGAGCCGTTCGATGTAGTAGACCCAGTCAATGTTTTCACTAAAAATTTCAAATTTCTGGACAAAATCAACGAAAACAGCGCGATTGGTGATGTTTGCGCTCCGGGATCGAATCAGGGGTGGCATTGTCGCCGAAATGACAACGTCGCCATTGACAATGATAAAGGGAACGCGATCGCCAGGAGGAAATTCACGGCCCGGCGTAACGGTCCTGATCTGGGCATTGACGACGGCCTGGACAACGCTTGCCTCGTTGGCGTACTTTCGCTTGAGGCTCTTGGACATCACCAGCTCTGAAACTTCAATTTGCTTGAGAAGAAAGCGCCGGAAAATCTCCTGAAGCAAATCAAATACGGCAGCGCGTCGGTTCTCGGCCAAATCAAGGAGACACGGCGTATCCTCGGGAACCGGCGCAATCAGAATATCAAATACCCGGCGCTGCAGCTCGTGACACAGGGGAAAACTGTCGCGCCGCACAATTTCAAAGCCCTTGCAATCAAGTTTAGGCTTGGCGGTAGGGGAACTGTACATTTGGCCGGCGTAGCGCTTCTTCTTGACCAGCAAGTAGGGCAAATAGGCTTTTTCAAAAATAATGTTGAGCTTGCCATCGAAAAAAGACGAAATGGAGTCGGCAATTTTCACGGCAACGTCGCTGGCCTGTAGCACCGTCCGGGCGCCCGGAATTCTCACCATGATGGAGTCCGTGTCGCCGTAAATGACTTCGCAGCAGTACGGAGCGCCCTCGGCAATGAGCTGGGCCCGTTCGATGGCCTGGCGTCCGGCGCAGGTAGTGCTCTCTGCCACCGCCATGCACTTGTAGATGCCCTCCGTGTTGAAAAACCCATAGACGCTATTGGCACACAGCTTGAGAGACAGCTGCCGGTGGTCCAGTTGCACGACCTCATAGTCCGGTCTGCCGGCGCGCTTTGCTTCCGCCATAAGTCGCTTTGTCGTTGCCCGGGCCGTTAGGAGGTTGTTGAGTAGAGTCGGAACAATGCCGGGAACGTGCTGGACGAACCGGTGCTCCAGGAGCTTGATGCAGGGCAGAGACTCGGTAAACTCCGAAATTTCCGGAATAACCAAGGTAGATGAGCACAGGTTGTCCTTCATCATGCAGCTCGGGTACAGACTGGCAAAGTCCAGAGTAGCCACTGGAAATGTATAGTACCCGGGCTTGGGGGTGATGACGGTGGCGCCCTGATAGTCGCCATGGGAAAATTTGTGGGTGTTGAAGACAAAATTCATTGAATGGCCCATCTGGAAGTAGAGGTTGCGCACTTTAAGTTGCTGACCGCCAGAGGCCAGCGACATGATCGGGGTGTAGGTAGCCCGGGATACTGCAATAAACTCGTTAAGCGAGCCCCATTTTTCAATGAGTTTTACCGGGAGAAAAGTATCGTGGATGCAGTAGTCGGCGATGCGGGCGTGCTGTCCGGCCCGGAAAGCCACGTTGATCTCGGAGTAGGGCAAATCCACCTTGGTGACGCCTATCTCGGCCTTGGACACGTCCTTCAGCTTGAGACTGGTTGTCTTAAAGCGCTTGGCCAGCATGTATACGTCGATCTCGGCAATGCCCGGGGCATTGAAGAGCCAGATGTCGTTGTCGCCCATTGAAGTCGAGGAACACGACTGGGGCTTCTCCTTGCGATTGGTGTCGATCGAGTGGCGCATGATTTTACCGAGCCGGAAAAAGCGCGAGCCCCGCGGGGCCAGAGTCTTGACCCGGTCCATCAGGTACGGGACGTCAAATTTCCAAATATTGTATCCAGTCAAAATGTCAAAGTCGCCAAACACCAGGTAATCGCGCCACGCTTCAAGCATCTCCAGCTCCGATGAAAAGACGCGCAGCTCAAACGGGTGGCTATCGTCGCCGCCGGGTTCCTGGGTAATGGTAGTGAGGGGCCCGTGTCCGGTCGTTGAGCCCGGACACGGCGCGTAGGAAAAACAGATGCGCTGCACAAACTCGCTGACGCCGCATGGATTGAACTGGTAAACAGTATTTCCAATGGCGATGATTGGGCACGTCTCTGCTACGGGAAACACATTGTCGTCCGGCGAGTAGCACTCGATATCGTAGGACAGCAGCCGGAGCGGGGGAATTAGAGCCCTGCTGGGTAATAGAGAAAGCTTCTGAAACCGCACAATGACCTCTTCGGTGCAGTGGGTGTAGCGCTGCTGAAACGAGCGGGGCCGCGCGGGACCATCGATTGACACAGAGATCCAGGAAAACCAGGAGCACGGATTGCCGTTTCCGTCGTCGTCCGGGCGTTCGGCTTTTTCAGTCAGGTACTCCATGAGCTGGCCGACGATAAAGACATTGCGGTGCTTTGATGAGAAGGAGTCCGCCTCGTGCACAACAAAGCCGGACTGTTGCAGGATTTTTTTGGAAACAAACGCGTCGTTAAGGCTGCAAAACGAAACCTTGAGAAAAGAAAATAGCTTGCGCGATCCATCGGAGGAAGAAGCCGGATGGAAACCAACGGCTTTGTGGCGACGCACAAACTCAAGCTGGACGTTGCGCAAACGGTTCTGGAGGGAAGCGACAAGAGGTTCGAGCTTACTTGGCGAGCTCTGGTCGTCGGACAGCTCAATAAAAAAATGAAAGCGCCAATTGTTGATTACAACGGCGACCGAGGTTCCGTCTTCGCGTCGTCCGAAAAGCGTTACAAAAATGGGCGAGTAGCAACAGCGAACAGCGGTCGTTCCTTCGGAACTCGGCGCCGGAGTGTTGGGAACGTGCTTGTCCGACAGATACGTGGGAAGCTCGGAGTGTTCCGAGACAGTGGCATCGATTAAACAAAAATTGAGCATACTGTGTACTTGTGTCTGCCGTGAAAATGATTAATAATAAAATTTTTAAAAGAAAATGCAAACACCACATTTGTCAGAGAAACACAAATCAACGCTTTTCCATATTCTGAAGGACAATCCCAAGCAGGAGGTTGTGGGCTATTTTGAGGTTGATGAAAGCGCAGACGCGACCGAGGCCGTGATCGTAGACGTCAAGGAAGTCGCACGCGGAGACGACGAAACCGTGGCATACCGCGAGTTCAACCCTTACGTTTTCCACACGCATCCGCTATCGGCCCTGCGAATGGCCGAACCGCCCAGTGGCGAAGACCTGATGCAGGCACTCTCCTGGGGTTACCCGGACTTCAATGAAAAAAAGCGAAGCTGCACCTGGGAGTGCGTCGTGGCATCCGAGGGCCTGTGGTGGTACAGCGGCACCGGGGGGTTGCGCGACTACTATTTCGAGCTCCAGGACAGGGACGAGGAGATGCAGAACTACCTGGCGAAGCAGATAGTGCGGTACGCCAATGTCCTGGGAACGATGCTAAAGAACCGGCGGATCACACTGGCCGAGTTCATCAAACGGCTGGAGGTCATTGACTTCTACTGGATGCAGAAGCTGATCCAGGACAATGAGCCGTTTTTGCGCTACCTGGAGAAGCAGTTCCCGCTGGCGGCGATGGCAAAGCTGACCGAGGCCAAGTATGCGGAGATGCGCAACGTGGCTGGGTTTAGGATATATCTGGAGGTTAATTTGGAAGTTGAATAATTAAACAGATAAAAAAAAATAATATGGAGCTGCGTGAAATTGAGTTTATTTACGACGAATTTGTACACAGCTTTACGCGGAAAATATTAAACATCTGGTCCCGCAACATCCACGAACCAAAGAAGATCTGTTTCCATCTGATCGACGACGGGTTCGCTACCGAATTTCCGCGCTTTGTTTTCATCGCAAGACTCTACCCCGGCACAATCTACGGAAAAATTTGTTTTGCTCTCCAAGAGGCTTACGGAGCGATACGGTGGTCGAACGATGATCCCAGTGCACTTGCGAAATATAGGCGGGTTGTGGATCTTCTTGAGTTTTTGTGATTGTGTGTTCTGCGAAAAAAATTTTTCACTCCAGTTTCAAATTAAAAAAATTTACAAATAAAAAGAGGAAAACAAAATTTCCATAAACCAGACAGGACAGTGAAGCAATGAGCAGCAACATTTTCCCAGAAGCAACAACGCCCGAGGAGTACTCTGATATCGAGGACATTGTGGAGGAGCCGCAATTGAAGGAACCGGAGGTCATTGAATCGTCCCAGGTCGGCAACGCAGACAATTACTACTATACCGCAGAGGAGCAGGAGGCATACTACCGACACCTCGCCGAGCAGCAACAACTCCAGTGGGCATGGAACACCCGGTGCCCGGAACCCGGTGAAATCTGCGGCGTCCCTAGCGTCCCCAGCGTCCCCGGCGTCCCCGGCACCCCCGTTTGGACCGGTCCAATTAGCACCCCGGGCGCCCTCGGCGTCCCTGTTTTTGCTGGGTCACCTAACGTTTGCGCGCCACCCGCCAGAAGACAACGTCGCCGCCGCGGAGGAGTTCGCAACCGGTCAACCCAAGGCTCGCAAATGGCTGCGCCAATGAACTCGGGCGCCTATTTGAACAATATTGTGGCTTCAATTTCAAGTGCATTTTTCAATTCACGCGACTGCAGAATTCACCCGCGGACCGTGGCATCAAGAATTAGGGAAACCCTGTTGCTCAACCAAGTCATGGGGCCCGATGAGTTGTACAACAGCACTGTACTGATCCGCGAGATCTGCTATGAGCTGCTGCAGTCGCGCGATGTAAGTCGCTATGCGAGTGGGTATGGGGGTAGCAATGGGCGTTCTTAAAAAAATAAATAAAAAAGAATTATAAATATGTTGTCTCGAATTAATGACCAGACTCGACTGCAAAATATGAAACAGGGCGAAATAAGATTAGCAATGCTTAATTTAAATTCGTTAGTAGCGTCCAATGGAAAACATACAATTCGTTGTAAAAATTTTATTGGTCAAATCACGGCCGAGGCATTTGCCTTTGAAATACTGCGGCGCCGCTGGATGACGACACGCAAAGATACCTCAAAGTACACGACTTGCAAAAAGCTTCCGCTAGTCATTGGGAACTAGTTTACTGGTTTGGGTTGTAGTACAGAGTGGCCTCCCGTTTCAGAAACCCAAAATCTTCATCTGAAACCTGAAGAGTTTCTATGGAACCGGGCGCCTCGGGATTTCCTATGGAACCAGTTCCCACGGAACCGGGTTCTTTTGGCGCCTCGGGCGCCCCAGGCGCCTCAATTTCCTTGAGCGACAGCGTCGCATTGGTGTCGCGGCCAGTGACGTGGGGCATGTCCGGCTCCTTATCAAGAAGGGCACAGCGCTCCCGAAATGCCTTGGAGTTTTTCTTTTCGTCCTTGGCGTGGTTCATGATATTATTGATCTCGGGATCCCGGAACTGTTCCTCCAAAAGATCCGGATCGACCGAGTGCGGGTGCAGCCAGGCGTACATGTCAACGATATCGATATCAAAATCGCCAATGTGGGGCGCCAGCGTGTCGGCAATGAACGCCTTGGCCGTTTTTTTGGAGTCAAAAGCCCCATAGACCCGCACCATCGGCTCCGGCAATTTCTTGCCGATCCGGGTGGAGTGCAGCTTGTCTTGCAGCACCGATATGACTGCGAACCGCTGCCCCACTTGCACGTATTTTTGAGTTATTTCAGGGATGGAAGAACTTTCTTGCGCTTCTGGCGCCTTTGGCGTTTCCTTGGTTTTCTCTTTTCTCCTTAAATCACGCTCGTTTTTCTGGTAGCTGGTCTTGGACTGCAGCTTTTTGTCGTGGGCAATGCGCAGCTGCTCAAAGTCTTTTTTCCTGCGGGTTTGGTTTTGCACCAATCGTTCCTCGATAATCTCCTGGATATACTCCTGGGGTTTGTCTCGGTCCGTGTGCATCAGAAACCACTGGCCGACCGGAGTGATCCAGTAATCGAGCTTACATAAGCGGGTTGCTAGCTTGGTTGCCTGCAGGATGGCCTCATCTGACGTCCGAAAGATGCCGAGGAGCCGCAGCGCCGGATCCTCCAGGCTTTTCGGTACCGGGGAGCGGCCTTGGTGTGCGATATTGTAGAGGCAAATGCCGGTTGCGATATCCGGACCCACAACGCTCTCCGGGACCTTGTCGTCGAAAACGGCGCGCTCCAGTGGTTTTTTGCTGTATTCGTCCATGACGGAGCGACGGCGGAGGTTTTCCTGGACAACAAGGTCTTTGTCTACGGCGTTCATGGCTTCCGTTTTTTTTAGAGTTTGAATGACAGAAAAAAAAAAATAATAAATTTTTGTGCAAGAGCGCACACTAAATAAAAAAAAAAGGTTTGTTTGAGTAATGTCTAATCCTAGTGCTGATAAAAAAAAGCAAGGCACTCCCTACCTTTTCAACATCGCAACCGAAAAATGGACACAGATTTCCGAGGACGTTGCCAACCTAAAATGCAACAAAAAGCGCGTCTGTTGGGTCAAACCCGGCGAAGCTCCACCATACTTGTCCAACAAGCACTGCAATTCCCCCTGTGTCGTGACGTTCAATGATACCCGCGAGCGTGCCAACGACGCGTTGATGCAAATTTACTACGACGGTTGTGCTGACATGGAACCATATAAATCCAGCAATGTCCTGAAGCTGCTTTACCACACCGAGATGATTGTGCCGGTAAAGTGCAAGAAGGACAGCGGCGAGAAATATAGTGATGAAGCTGAAAAAAAAAAGCAGTTGAAATACAGACTGATTTACTTGCGGCACATCAAATCGCCCATTACCGAAAACAGCATTTTGCAGGATGTTTTTGTAAAGGTCGATGGGTTCGCTAAAGATGATAAAGGAGCCAAAATAGCAACTCCAAAACCTCAGTATGGAGCAGATGCAGACGCCCAGTACTACCAGCGGAGCCAGTACGACTTCCACCCGAAGGACAACAAAATGTACGACCCGGTGTCCGGCGAGAGCATGGAGCTGTGCTGCGAACAGGACCCGCTGGACTACTACGAAACGGTGCTGCTCGGCTACTACCTGAAGGACCCGGCGGACCGGTCGGCGTACCGCAACAAGTTTTTCAAGCCGCCCAAGTGCGCCAAGGCCGGCATGAGCGGCAAAAAGTGCTACGATCTGGACTTTCTGTGCGGCGAGTGGCTCGGGTCCTCCGAAGTGGACCGGCAAAAGGCCTGCCTGAACCGACAGTACGGTATTCGTATTACGATGTGATTAATAAAACAAATAACTGAATAATTATATAAAATATTTTATATAATTTAATTAAATTGGATGAGTGTGACAATTAAGAAATTTGACTGCGATGCGGCGCAAGTGAACCGGGCCTATTTGATCGTGGGCCGCAAAGGCACCGGCAAATCGACGATTCTATTTACACTGCTCAAGAACCTGGCGAAACGGATCGACTACGCCTTTGGGATGTTTGGGAGCCGGGACGGGTTCGAGCGCATAAAAAACTCGCTGCCGCAGGACGTGCTGCACCGGAGCTTCAATGGGCCCGTGTTCCGCAATGTCATCAACAAGCTGCAGCAGGTGAGTCTTCGGTCCGGCTACGATCGGATCACTGCGGCCATCCTGGATGACCTGGCCTACGACCGGGGCACCTTCCGGAGCAACGAGATGCGCGAAGCCTTCATGAATGGCCGGTGGCTGGGCCTGTTGCTGATGATTACGCAGCAGTACCTGCTGGACATTGGGCCCGATTTGCGGGGCCAGATTGACTATGTGTTCGCACTGGGCGAGACCTCGAAGAAGACGCGGCAAAAGTTGTACGATTATTATTTCGGGGTATTTAATAATTTTGCGGATTTTGACCGGGTGTTTTCCCAGGTGACGTCGAAGAAGGGCCGGGCTCTAGTCCTCGACAACACAATCAGCACCACCAAGATCACCGACCGGATTTTTTATTTTGATGGCATCGTGAACCTGGAACCGTTTGTCGTGGGTAGCGATAAATTTCGGAAGCACCTCAGTAGCGAGCGCGGGAAACGGTGCCACGGTGTACTCAATTTGCATCCGCCGCCCCATGGACCCCCGCTTACTTCGTCGCTTCGCAGCAGCAGCCGGAAAGACTGATGATATCTGGGTATATGCTAGCTTTGTGGCCCATAGGCCGGCGGAGATGATGCAGATGCACCAGAGGAATGATGCGAGGACGATGACAAAATTCTCAAAGAGGCCGTAAACCAGGGCGTCGCACTCGTCCCGGTGGCCGAACCAGTACTCGGGCGGCAGGTTCGATGACTGGGAGCAGATGTCGATGGAGCTGCGGCTCTCCCAAAAGCCCAGCTTTGTCCAGGGAATGGCGGGCCCCATGAAGTAGATGCACGAGAGACTGTAGCCAAAGAGCGTGACAAAGAATCCTAGGTAGGCCTCGGCGACCATGTTAAACACATGGGAGCCGTAGCCGTACTGCTTTCCGATGATGTCGAGGGTGGTGTGGAAAGCGCTCGTCGCGTTCATTTTCTTTTTGAGCCAACATAAAATTAAAATAAAAATACTCATTGGGGTACAAAATACACATTTTTTTTCAAAGATTTATTAATAGGGATTGATGGGCGAAAAGGTAGGCGGCCGTTGATCGTAGGTGAAAATTGGGCGTGTCGGAACAGTGTTCGGGGACATCCAGAAGGGCGGGGTGCTGTCAGAATTCGCCAGGACGCACATGTTATCGACGTTGGTGATCATATTGTGGTCTTCGCAGCGCAGGCCCGAGTTAAAAAAGAAGCCGGACGACGAGTCGCTCAGCGTCATCGTGGACATCTGCAGCGCCGCCATTGAACCCGCTGCCTCGGACCGACCCGGACCGATATTGGCCAGGTTGCCAATGGCGAGGAGGCCGGCGGACGCCGATATGGATTGGGGACCGTAGCCGCTGTTTGTTGTGGGGCCCGGGAGGCCGGGAATTTGAATGTCTTGAAGCATTAATTACTTTTTTTTCTAAATCCGTTTAAAAAAAATAAATGGAACTTTCATCGGGAAAAAATAATAATCCGGTTGAGCAAGAGCTGTCTCTAAACCCAGAGTACTGGGGCCCCAAATTCTGGGACGTTCTGCACCTGGCAGCGGTCGGATACTCGACTACCCCAACGCCCGCCGAAAAATTAGGGTTCCGTATGTTTTTTGACTCACTGCGCTACGTCCTGCCCTGTCAGAAGTGCCGCGGTAGCTACGAGACCTACCTGAACACCCGCGGCATCCAGGACAGTGACTTGCAGTCGCGCGACTCCCTCTTTCGCTGGGTCTTTGAGCTGCATAACTCGGTCAACCTTAACTTAAATAAACCGGAAAACCGCCGGAGCCTCGAGGATTTGCAGCGCCAGTACTACCCGCTCACCATTCTACCGGCGCCCCCGGGGCCCCTGGTTCCAATAAGGCCCCTGGTTCCCACAAGGCCGCTGGCCTTGACGGCACAACCCCGCAGACCCATGCTGGACGTCGGACGGCGGACGTCGTCAGCCACCAATACATTTGCCAATAATATGGCGCAGGCCATGAACCGCATCAAAACCCTTAGGGTTCAGGCGCAAGTGCCAGTGCCAGCGCCAGTGCCAGTGCCAGTGCCAGCGCCAGTGCCCGCGGCACAGATCCGGTTCCAGCCCAATCGGTTTGTCCCCCGAAGCAATTCGGCGCAACCACAGAACCGACGCCCACTGCTCCCGAACGGGATGATGCCAAATGTGGTCCCGTTGACGCAGAAACACCAGCGCTCCGTCGCAATGTACTCAACGGGCTGTGGTTGTCGGCGGCGCTGATGCGATCGGGCCAATTTCCTGCACTACGGTTGTGCGCCGCTCGGCCAGCAGTTGCATAAAATTCTGGACATTGATTTGGGCGATGTCCTGCAACTCGGAGTCCGGCACAATGGAGCGCAGCGTGTCCATTATGGTAACGGCTGTCGTGTAGTCGCTTAGGGACATGACCAGATCCAGGTCCTGGTCGCCGCGGTTCGCCGCCGACTCGGCCATATCGACGAGGGAGTTCACTGTGTTTTTGAACCAGGAAGTGTAGCGAACCCGGCTGTGGTTACCGAACTGGATGGTGACAAACGACATGACAAGCACCACAATGACTACACCGGCGGCGACCTTGTAGTAAATGAGAACGTCGTCGTTGAACATTTTTTTTAATGTATTATTTTAATATTAATTTTCAAATTTTTTACTGGAGACTGTAGTCGCCGCCGGCCTGCTCGCATTCATATTTGCTGCAAAACACGTCCGAGGCGCCCGAGTTTGTGGACGGGGCCCGGATGCAGCGGCCGCTCTGCACCGGTACCCAGAACCCTCCGCTGGCATTGCAGTTCACCGGGCACTCGGATGGCAGGTAGCGGCGTAACTGTCCCGGGACTCCGGGTCCGTCCGGGATACAGGAGCACCGGAGCTGGCTGTCCGTGCTGTACCGGCTCGGTGCGCACACCGACATTCCGCTGCCGTGGGGTTCGTAGGCGGTGTTCTCGATATTTGTGTTTTTGTCGTTCCACATTAATAAAGATTTCAGTTTTTTTTAAGTTTTTTATTTTAATTTTGTGTTGACAGCAGAGCAAATAGCGACGATGGCTTCCAAATCCATCCACTTTTCAATTGCCACTGCGAAAAACATCGTGAAACAGTCGGTCATCGAGGTAAGCTCCACGTCGCTCTACAAGGCAAAACAACGCATCCCGGTCGACAATGGAGTGCTCAGTCTGCGCATGGGCTCTTTGGACCGTCGCCTCCGGTGCGCAACTTGCGGCAACGACACCCTCCAGTGCCCTGGTCACTTTGGCCACATTTCATTCGCCGCCCCGATTTACCACGTGGGCTACGTCAAGCAAATCGTCAAGCTGCTCCGCAACTTTTGCTACTGGTGTGCCAGTGTTCTGCGCTGCTCGGCGGCCATTCGCAGAACGGCAACCTCGGCACTGCGCAAACGGAGCTTCAGTGCGGCATCGGTGGCGTCCAACGAAACATCTCTGGTCGAAAAGACGAGTTCGCGCTGTGTCCACTGCCAGGGCGTCATTCCGCACTACAAGATCGACGGCCACAAGGTCAACGTGTCTTGGCCCGAAAACAAATCTTTCGAAAAAAAATCAAGAACCCTACCAGCAACTAAAGCCCTGGCGCTCTTTTGCCGCGCCGCCAGTCTCCTCGACAAGGACTCGGTACTGTACGGCCAGATCAAGCGCCTCAAGCACGCGATCCTCACGGTTCTCATCGTGCCGCCACCCTGCATCAGGCCGTCGGTTGTGCACGAGTTTGGCGGAAAAAACCGGGGCCAGGACGATTTGACCCGCAGCCTCAACGCCATCGTTCAGTGCAACAACAAGCTGCGCGACCAAATTAATGACTTGGAAAATGTTTTTGGAAAACCGGACAAGGCTCTGCTCGCCGACCTGCAGTGGACCGTGTCGTCTTACATGAACAACGACGTCCGGGGCGAGCGCAAGGCCACTACCCGCATCGGCGGCTCCTCCCGGGACCTGCGCAACCGGCTCGTCGGCAAGAATGGCCGAGTCCGTAACACCCTGATGGGCAAACGAGTCAATTACAGTGCCCGGGACGTCATTACACCCGATGTGTTTTTAAAGGTGGACCAGGTCGGCGTGCCCAAGTGCATCGCGGAAATTCTGCTAAAGCCGGTGCTTGTGAACAGCATCAACATCAAGGTGCTGACCGAGCAGCTCCGGACGGGAATCGTAAGATTTGTCACTGTGCTGGAAAAGAATGAACCGCCGCGCCGCGTCCTCATCGACCTTGAAAAACCCCAGAATTTCCCACTGCCCCTTCAGATCGGATGGACCGTGGAACGGACCATGTTGGACAACGACTACGTGTGCATGAATCGGCACCCGAGCCTGCACCGCGTGTCCATGATGGGCCATCGTGCCAAAATCCTTCCCGACGGCCTGCTCACGTTCCGAATGAACCCGGCCGTTTGTCCTCCGTACAATGCCGATTTCGACGGCGACGAAATGAACCTGCATCTGCCAACCACGCTTGAAGCCGAGGCCGAGCTGCAGGAGCTGCTCGCCGTACAGAAACACATCATTTCGCCCCAAAACTCCAGGCTCGCACTCGGCGCCGTCCAGGATTGCGCCCTCGGGCTCTATCTGCTCACCGAGCCGGTTGAATTTTCCCGCGAGGATTTCTTTCAGCTCCTGGTGCTGGCGGACGCCAATTTTGACGCAAGCCGCATCGAACCCGATTGCAACTTTTCCGGGTTTGATCTGGTCTCGCTCTTTCTTCCCGAACATTTTACCATAAACATCCCCGACGTCATCAGTATCTTCAATGGCAGAATGCTTAGCGGGCGCTTGTCGCGATCCGTTATCCACAACACAATCGCGGCCGTCGTCCTTGACTACGGGCAGGACGTGGCCCTGGAGCTGCTCGGTACCTGGCAACTGCTGGCCTGTTCGTTCCTGTCGTGGCGCGGCTTCAGTATCGGCATCGACGACTGCACACTGGACGACGACTCGTCGGAAGCAATCACCAGTTTTATCGACGCGGCGCTCGCCAAGGTTTCCTCCAGCAATCTTTCCGGATCGCTCAAGGCCCAGACCCTGTCATCGATGCTCGGCAACCTGACGGCCATCGCTCAGCGCAACACCGGCGAAACCAATTCAATTGTTCTCATGTCCGCCAGCGGCGCCAAGGGAAACTCGGTGAACCTGACCCAGATCCGTGGTGCCGTCGGCCAGCAAACAATCAATGGCGCCAGAGTGGCCGGAACGCTGCCGGCATTTGCCCACGATGACCACTGTTGCGAGCGCTACGGCTTCATCCGGAACTCCTACACTACTGGTCTTAATCCCACTGAATTTTTTCACCACGCAATGTCGGGCCGCGAAGGAATCGTCGATACTGCCGTCAAGACTGCTGACACCGGCTACCTCGGGCGCCGTCTGGCCAAGGGCTTTGAGTCAGTGCGAACCCATTACGGCGACTCCAGTGTTCGCAACGCGTTTGGCGAAATCCTTCAGTTTTCCTATGGCAATGACGGATGTGACACGATGTGGCTCGAGCGCTTTTCTGTGGCCCCGTACTTCAAGGAACCCGCAACGTCCTGTCTCTTGTCAAAGCTCAAGTCCCCGGAAACCGAGCTAGTACTATACTACTCGGCCATCGTCAGAAAACTTATTCCCATCACAAATCAGCTTGTTTTTGTTCCCTGCGACATCAATCGTCTTTTGCTGCAGGCCCAGGCCAAATTCGGCGACGAGCCGCCGAGCACAACGCAGAACGAACCGGAGTACACCCGCGGCCTGGTGCTGCAACTTCTGGACTGCCTCGGTGGCATTAAGAACACCAGCACCGTCATCTACCAGGCCTGCATTGTCCTTTGCCTCCAGTATTCAAAATTTTTTGAGCATTGTCCATCGATCGCCGCACGGAAATGGCTGCTTGGCGAGTGTTTGTCGCGGTACGAGCGGGCCAAGGTTGCGCCGGGCGAGATGGTTGGAATCGTTGCGGCCCAGTCAATTGCCCAGCCCGCGACGCAACTGACCCTCAACACCTTTCACTATGCCGGCGTGCTGGCCTACAATGTGACCCTTGGACTGCCCAGGCTCAAGGAGTTAACCGATGCGAGCTCGTCGCCATCCAGTCCCACCATGATAATTCCCCTGAAAAATGAGGCGTTTCGGCCGGAAATTCTGAAGCCGTTTTTGTTCCGCACCATTGGCTCTTTTGGAAAAATGTCGCAAGTCAATGCGGTGAGATTTCTGCTGAATTTTGAGTTTTGCGTGGGAGAACGGGTAACGCCACTGAACCTGCGCGACACCATCGAGACCCACTTCCCGAAAAGCGTCGTGGCCACAGCAATGCCCTACGACGACGAATGGTACATTGATTTCACTGCCAGTGCCCCCGTTTCGGTAATTTTAAAATTTGTTTTGTCTGGCTACCCGGAACTGCAAGGCATCAAGTCAATCGCTAGCCACTCGGTGGGAACCATTTCGCGCTTTTCGCCGTATTTGCTATCATGCTCAAATGTACTCATCACGACCGGAACCAGTCTGCTCGAGTTTTTTGGCCACGCCGGCGTTTACGACAGCAACATCGATGTCTATTCGGCGTACAGCAACCATGTGCTCGAGGTATATTCGGTGCTTGGCATCGAGGCCGCGGTCGCCATTTTGATTGCCGAGCTGCGTCACGTCCTTTCGTTTGACGGCACCTTTGTCCACGACCGCCATTTCCAGATGATTGTCGATGTAATGACCAATACCGGATCGATCATCCCGCTGAGTCGCCACGGCCTTAACAAAAATATGAACACTGGCATCTTGGCCCGGGCTTCCTTTGAGGCCACTGTTGACCAGCTACTGGAGGGCGCTCTGCGCAACGAAATCGATCATCTGCGCGGCGTTTCCGAAAATATCTTTATGGGCCTTATCCCGCCCATGGGTACCGGCACTTTTGACGCCATTTCCAACTGCCCACTGCTGCTGAACGGCGTCGTTACCGTGCTCCCCCCGCTTAAACAAATCATTTGCAAACAGGCCACGGGCCACGGGCCTACATTGTCGGATGAATTGTCTCGCATTTTCCACATCGCTAACCTCCTGGTGCCGTTCAACGTCTCCAGCTTCTGCTACGACAAAAGCCAGTACTTGCCACAGTCGGTGCCGCAGCTCGATGGCAACAGTATCGATAACGACCAGTCGCCGTTGCCGATGGAGTGTTTGGAAATTTCTTCGCGCAACAATAGCCTTCCGCGGCGTTCATCGAAGCCCTACCGGCCGTCGAGTCCGGTCGCGTACGACGCATCATCGACTCGCACCATCAATCCCATGGAGCTGCTGCGCGACATCTACCCCAACACGATAAATCCAATGGATTTACTGCGCGACATTTACAATTCACAGTCAATAAACTATTGATTTTATTTTTATTTTTAAATTAGCAAGATTCCTTAGAGGGCCAGAACCCGGTAGAGTTGTAAATCATAGATTGCCGCGCATCACTATCATTGAAATCAACTTCCCCGGTTCCAACTGGAATGGGAGGCGGAAGCCGTCCCGGAAGGGTTTCATTCATTGCGCCGGTCGGGCTTTTCCACCGGGTATTGAGGGCCAGTCGGGCACTGCCGGCCGTCAAATTGTAGCGCTCGTACTGCTCACGGCTAGGAACGGTGGCGTTCCAGCCCGACTCGTCGTTGATGCCGCCAGTTACCAATTGTTGTCCACTGCCCATTTGTGCTCCCATTCTCCATCCGGCGGGCATCAAATCGTTCAGATCTATCTGCCGGTCTTCGGCACTACCGGGAATCGAGTCCAGGGCTTCGATCGGCCAATTGGCGTTCCAGGCCGAGTAATTGTATGGGTTCATAGAACTCCAGCCCTGAACAGATATGTCGTTTTGCATTATTTTTTTTATTATTGATTTTTTAATATTTTTTTTTTTACTACTTTTAGAAACTTTTTATTTTACGCGAGCCATAACCAAATTCGCCGTATTTCCAAGTAACTGTGAACCACAGCCCCATTGGATCGTACTGCTATTTATTTGTTTTATAACGTAGCCCGGAACTTCCTGGAGTGTGTCTTTCCAAATGGAGTTTGAGCCCAAAGAACGTATTTTTTGCAATACTAAATCCCCAAAAAATAAAACACCCGGGCAATCAGTCGATCCCAGATTAGTCATGCATTTTTGCAAGTCATCGCCACAAAAAATATTACCCCCGATCGATAGGGCATTGCACATCACATTGTTGCCTGCTTTGTCGCACTGTTTCGGATTGGCACAATCCACAGATTCATAGTAATCCACACTAAGCAGCTCATTTTTAGAACTGTTTCGGTATGTCCACACAACTACCAAAAATTTCCATGACGTGTCTGTTTTTTTTTGAAAGGCGCTTTCGCCCTCAATATAAAATCTATTGCCACTGTCAAATTGCAAACAAAAGTTAGGCGAAGGGCCCGTATAGTAAAAGTCACTGGCTCCGTCAAAATTTGTCATCAGTCGCATTGACGAAAAATCAAACAAAGGATCATCTAACAAAACAGGGGGCCTTGCCGGCCCTGGCCCCGGCGGCCCCGGCGGTCCTGGAGGCCCTGGACCATCAGGCCCTGGGGGCCCTACCGGCCCTACCGGCCCTGGACCGACAGGCCCCGGGGGATTATTTATGTTTTTATTTGACGACGACGACGACGACGAAGACGACGACGACGAAGAAAAGACCCCAGAGGCCCAGAGAATTAGTACAACTACAATAACAACTCCGAAGAACGAGGCACAATAAATAAGTAGTTTTTTGTTTTTTTGAGCCACTGCCATTGACAAATTTTTTTTCTTATTGATAATTAACAAACTTTTTAAATTTTAAAAAAGTTTGTCGATTTCAATATCTTTAAAAACAAAAACAACAAGAACAAGCAGAATTATAATATTAATGGCGATATAGAGCAATTGGAGCAAAATTTTGTGTGACGTATGGATTGGTATACTTTTTAGCCATTCGTTGAAAAAGGTTCCAATTGTTGAGCACAGCGATGTAATAAGCGCAAATAAAATTATAAAAGCTAAAATTTTTTTGGCTCGCGAGTCCATGGATTATTTTATTATTGCAAAGTAGCATTTTCCGGCAAAAAATCCAAAATTTTTAAAAGCAGCGAAACGGCCAGCTGTACCGGAGTCTTGCAGCTGTTACCCACAAACTCAATCTCGATTTCATAGGCAGTTGGCGGTTTCGTAAAAAAAGCCCGATCGGCTTCTTGGAAAGTGGCACCCGTCCAGACCTTGGAAAATTCAAATGAAAATTCCTTATACTGGAAATGGCGTTGCTGCTTTAACCGCAAATAGGTGAGAGTCATCCCGACATCATCATTGGCTCCGATCTGGACCGGGATCTCCTTGGCGACCTGAACCCGGATCGCAGACGGCAGCAGGTCCATAAGACCGAATTCGCGGTCAATCAAGACTTCAATGTCAAGCCGTTCCCGAACCTCCTTGTAGATTGTTTCAACAGGACCTGTTTCGTTCACGCGGGACCGGACGGATAGGTTTTTGAATTTGTAAAAGTAGTCAACCGCTTGCACCCAGGACGAGTCTTGCTTTGTAAATCCATCAAACTCCTCGACGAGTTGCAGCGTCTTGTCAAAAAAATCCTCAGTGACTCCATTTGTAAAGCGGCCCATTGCAATCGAACCCAGACGTAACTCCAATTCCTCGGTGGGGTCTCGGCGCAAAAACTCGTCGATAATTCTGGACACTTTGGGAAGCGGTGCCTCGAGGGCCGGATACTGTTGACAATAAAACGCGAGCATTGCGAGTGTGCAGTCAATCGTACAAAAAAAAATAATTAACAATTGTTTTATTAACACAACCATTTACCCGGATATCCGGGATAAAAAGCACAGGTTCCAAATCTTCTCGACAAAAAACACAAACCGAAAGCCTCAACAGACTGCGGCACTCGGCGAGCTCCGTAAGGTCATATACACATTTGCAGGTTTCGATATTGAGTTCAATCAGACTTGCAATTTGCGATAACGGTCTCAGCGTATCGATGCAGCAGGAAACTAAATCAAGGCGAGACAAATATGGCAACTGGACAATCGGGCGGATGTCGCGCACGGGGGTACACGACAAATCCAGGGTTTCCAAACAAAGGCAATTGGCGAGCGGTAAAATATCGTCTATTTTTGTGCCATAGAGAATGAGTTCCCGCAGGTTCCGGCAGTATCTTCCGACGTCGTTTAGATTTTCAAGGCTTTCGTTACCACCAAGGCCCAAGAAAACAAGGGAGGAGCCGATGTCCTGAAGGAACCCACAGTGCTTAATCTGGTTGAATGTTAAATCAAGAGCCCGGAGCCGCAGCGGACGCGGGTTGCTGCGCAACACGGTGATGCCGGAGCTTGAGAGACAGAGGCTTGTTAGCATGGACAGGCCACTGATCCACTCGACCTCCGGAGAGTCAGAGTGCCGCACAAACGACATCCCGAGTTCCTCGAGGTTGGTGAGGCACCGGAGCACCGATGGGTTTGTAATCGGGGTGAAGCTGATGTCGAGTTTCCGGAGCCGGACAAGCGAAGTCAGCGGAGTGGCGTCGGTCAGTTTGGTGCGGCGAAGACTCAGCGACTGCAGTGCGGTGCACGACTCCAGGGAAATATTTTCAAACCAGAGCGAATCCAGCTTCAGGCTTATTAATCCGGACGGGAACGGGGGCATCTTGTAGTTTCCCTTGAACTCAAAGCAATCGATGGAACCGTACGACAGGTCGAGATGGCGCAGCGTGGGCTGAAAGGCGTCCAGACTGGCCAAAAAATTTGAAAATTTTAAGGTCCCAGTCCAAAATGGAAATTTTTTCGCATCAATCGAGACAATGCAGCCGGGACATTTTGAAACAATCGATAATTGGTAGGGTTTCATTACATACTTTAGGCGGCAAATCGAGCTGCCAATGGTCAGGGTTTTCCAACGGCGACAAACCAGACTTCCCACGGATACGGCCCACGTGGCGTCCCTGGGTAGACATAGCTCCAGGAGTTCGTCCGGAAGGCACTCGATTGTAATTACCATTTCTTTAACTGGTCGATGATTGAATCCACCAGAGTACTTGGCGGGGTTGGGACATACTTCATCCCGACCTTGTAAAAGAATCCTCCTTCGACCGCGCCAACAAATGTAAATATAAGCAAGGTCCAGCTTATTTTTTTATAGAGATAGATGTCATTGTGGGCGGCGAACTGGAGCATGAAGCAGAAAAAAAGAAATAAAAATAGCAGGAAACCGATCGACATGAAAATGCAAATGAAAAGCCAGCGGTTCGACTCCTGGCTAATATTTTGCGTGTTGCTGGCAATGATTTTATCGATATTCGGGTTTTCCTTGAAAAATAATTTAAGGGTCCGCGCGACTTTAAAGTTGCTTGATTTATTGGCCTGGTCCAGGTAAATATTGATATTTTTTTGGATCTGGTCGTTGATTTCATTTTCGTAGGCCGTTGTCTCTATTTTGCTAATAAATAAAACAAACAGAATACTTAAAATACAAAACATTAACAATATATTGAGCAGTACCTCTAATATTATTTCAAGAATCATGTTTTTATTAAATATATTAATATATTTTATTAATAAAAAAAATGGAGGAAATGGAGAACGATTTTGGTTTGGAAAGTTACCCACCGTTGGCAACCCAAGTCACCTGGACTGAATACACGTTTCACTCCGTCGCAGACGTCGTACTCCACGTAATGCTGGTCGGCACATTTGTAATTCTCTTCTTTTTTTTCTATGCGTCGTTCATCGAGCGCACCGTTGTCCAGACCGAGACGACCGAAATCGTCCAGGATTTACAGTCCGAGATATCGGCGTTGCTATCCGACGATCAAAACCAACAGGTCCGGGTCCAAATGCAGGCCCTTCAGTACCCGGACATGAGCGCCCCAGATGCCAGCGTCAAATCGACGAATAACAATTTGCTAAAGCAATCGCTAATTTTCCTGGCAATTCTTGTCGGATGTGGTATAGTGTTAATTGGGATACTCTGGTACTTTGGAGGATTTTCGCTTAAGCACCTGCTGCTACACAATATTGTCGGCGTGATTGCCGTCGCAGTGACTGATTTCACTTTTCTGACTGTATTTGCCCGCAGCTACAAACCAAGCGACTCCAGTGTCGTCAAAAAAACTCTTTTTACCTGCCTGGAGCAGTGGACCAAAAATGCTCCCATTCAGTAATTATATATATTATATTCAGTAACTGCGGTTTGCGTTCCATTCGGCGTACCAGGAGTCGCGGTTACTGCTTACGCTGGATCCGGCGGACGATGGCCAGTCGTGCATGTCGCTGCTGCCGAGCTTGTACCTGTCTACTTTGAAGGGCTTCTGTTGGTAAGCGGCCTGGAAAGACTGGCGATAGTCCCGGTCCATGGCGGAAATGCGCTGTGCGTCTGCGCGTTTTTGCGCTGTGTAGTCGACATCTGTTATTGCTGCTTGTGGTGTTTGTGGTGCGGGCTGTTGATTTTGTTGTGCGGGCTGTGGATTTTGTTGTGCGGTCTGTGGATTGTATTGGGTTAAAAGATTTTTTGCGTCATTGAGTTTTTGTTCAGTTTTTTTAACTTTTTCTTCTTTTTCTGCTAAATTATACTTCTTTTTTTCATCTTTCCTTATTAAATTTAAGTATTCTGTCATAACTGTTACATAATTATTTAGATTTTTAATTAATTTTGTGTTTTCTTCATTTTCTTCGTTTGTATTATATTTTTTTTTAAATTCTGCCGGACCAACCATTTTTACATTTTTTTCTGTATTAGTGCCTGAAATTTTTAAACTTGTTTTTAAACTTTCAGACCAATAGTTTTGCGCTGCTCTGGATTTATTTTTTCTTAGCACATATTTGTTTTTTCCAACAGTTGTAATATCGTCTGCCGTATGTCCACTTATTGTAAAAGCTTTTTTACCTTTCTTTACTTTTCTTAAAGTCCCAATATCATTTTTGTTTATGTTTGGAATGTATTTTCCCTTTTCTGTTCTTATTAGCAGACCATCCTTTACAGCAAGTTCTTTTGCTGCTTCAACTTCAATTCTCACATTTTCGTCAATTTTATTTTTTTCTCTTATATCTAATAATCTTTTATTTTTTATTTCATTTCGTATTTTTTCAGTAGTTAATTGTGTATTATTTTTTTGTGGTATTTTTTCAATTTTTTCAATTTTTAAAATTTTTAACTGTTTAATAACATTTGCGTTTGGTACATTTTTTAATAAAATTTTATTCTTATCTTCTGTTAATATTTTTACATCTTCTGTTATTGCATCTTTCTTTGTTTTTTTCTCTGTTATTGCATCTTCCTTTGTTTTCCCCTTTTTTTTTATTTTTCTTTCATCAATTTTTTTATCTACTTCATCCCATACTTTATCATTAAATGTCTCTGTTAATTTTTTGTAAGCTTCAGATGCTTCATTTAATGTTTGTGCTGCGGTTTCCATATGTTCTAATGTTTCGTCATTTTTATTTTCTTTATATTCTGTATTGGCCTTGTTAAAATTTATTTTTGCAATATATTTTGCTTCTTTTGCAGCTTTCTTTGCATCGGCTTGTTCATTATGCCGGTCTTCAAATTCAATTTTATCATCAGCCAATTTTTTTTTTTTTTCAGCCAAGATTTTTTTTTCATTTAATTTTTCTTCTTTTTGAGCTATTTGTTTTTCGCTTAATACTTTTTTTTTACGGGGTTTTTTAATTTTGTTGGTTGGATTGAGGTTATTATTAACAGCAATAGGCCATTCTGTTTGGTCAGGAGGACCATCACTTCCCCCTTCATTATCACTGTCCGTAACATCCGAATCACTTCCCCCTTCATTTTTATCACTTTTTTCCTCATTTTTATCACTTTTTTCCTCATTTTTATCACTTTTTTCCTCATTTTTCGGGGTTGTTCCTGCACGGAAATGCCCTGTCCGGTCGATGGCCCTTGAACTTTCCATTCTATTTACCTCGGCCTGTATTGAATTAAATTCATCTTCTGTGCAAATTTTATCGAGATTATTCGCATAATTGGGCGGTACTTTTCCAGCTTCAATCAAATTACCCACTTTAATCTGTAGCTCCTCAAAGGCTCTTCTGTTGCTATTGATAAAATTTTTTCGGCATGCCATCCATTTGCGGTCGGTGTCTGAAATTTTATGCATCCCCATCTCATAATTTAAGTTTTCATAGACCTGTCCGTAACTCATAGGCCGATTGCTAGTCTTACTAGCCATACTAACTACCGTCGACGGTGCAAATTTATTATTCGGAAACGACTTGGAATAAGCCATAATTTTACTTTTATTTAAAAAAAAAATAAAACAATTCTTAAATCTCGCTTCGCTATTCAACAATTCCAACTATTCTCGCTCCGGTTTCCCCGTACTGGCGGACCCGGGACCATATTTCTCCCCGGAACGCCACACAGTCATCAAACACATCAACCACAATGGGATTCTTTTTCCCAGGCAATTCGCGCAAAATTCTTCCCATACACTGGATTGTGTTTTCGGCCGGACTCCCAAGCACCAGTGTATCGAGCCGCGGAATATCCAGGCCCTCTTTCGCCATATCAAATGTTGCAAAAATAACCAGTCGCCGTGCCGATTCCTCCCGGGCCTGTTGATTTTCTTGGCCAGTAAAGAACCCAAACTGCTCCGGAGGAAAGCCGCAAAGCTCGGCCAGTAAGTGCAGATGATTGATCAACTTGCAGAGCACAAGGATCCCGGCGCGGTCCGCCACTAGCTTTTTTAGCTTGGTTACGAGCGCCGCATTGCGCTCCTCAACAAGACTCAATTTGCCCAAAAGTACCATCCGTTCGCCAACCGTTTGGTACATGCTGGAAAAAGCCTTAGGCTCAACGCCAACGTCAAGCGGATAGCGCAGAAATTTAACGGTAACGCGGGCGTCCTTTGGCCTGTAGACCCGAAACGCCGTGTCCCCTGCCAGCAGATAAATAAGATTTTCGCGGCCGTCTTTCCGCTCCGGCGTGGCGGTGAGTGCAAGAATTCGGCACGCCGGGAGTTTGCAAATCGCCTGGCAAAACGTAGGGGCGGCAAGGTGATGGGCTTCATCGATAACCACGAGACCCACTGACTCCCAGTAGCGACTCGGATAAGCTCGGCAGTATACGCTCTGCAAGGTACCGAAGATGATATGGGCATCGGGATCCAGGGGAATCTCTGGCTTTTTTGGGAGCTTGGCGACAACAATGTTTGGGGAAAGCCGCTGGGCTTCCTTTGAGAACTGGACGAGGAGGTGGCTGTGCGACGCCAAGACCAGGGTCTTGACTCCGAGACGCTGGATGGCGAATATGGCGGTGCGAGTCTTTCCAAATCCACAAGGAAGGCACAGGGTAGCTCCTTGCGGAGCCGCAGGAGTGGCTCTGTTTAGGCGCTCGATGAGAATGGCCAGGGCTTCCTCCTGGACTGAGCGCAGTTGAGATGATACGCCGTCGTCAAAGCTAAAGGAAATTGGCGAACCGGATGAGAGCGTTGGTTGAAAGGTAAAAGCTGGCTCCGCAATTCCAAAAACAGTGGGGGAAAAATCAAAAAACCGCGGCACGCGCAGAAACAAATCGTTTTCCGCATAGGCACTGAACGTGAGCGGCGGAATGGGTCGTCCGCGCACCAGTTTATTGTTTTCAATGTCCTGCTTGTTGCGGGCGTCCTGAAATGTCATCTGAGCCTTGATAAGCAAGCAACCGCTATGCCCGAGTTCAGATTTTCGGTACTGTTTCATGTGTGTGTATCTCGGTTTATGAAATATATAATATAATATATGTAAATTAATTAAATTAAAAACACAATTTTTTTTTAATGATTTATTCGATCTCGGAGCGACGAAACAATTTGAAAAACGTCGCAAACTACAACATCCGCGGCTACGTCGCGCACGCTCTGCGCATTCTAAATCACCAGTTAACGAGCCTGGGACTGATGCGGGTCGTCGATGATGACTACATCACGTACGAAACCATCCTGCGCAACTACAATATGCCACTGGAGCACTATTTTCCGCAGCTGATTGAGTGGCACATCATCAACGACAATGTGGTCCGAAACACTAAATTCTTGGAGGAGGCCAGAGAGTTGGCGCGAACCTGCCCGCTACTGCGCAACGATTTGCCTTGGAAAATATCGTACCCCACGAGGCTCTTTTTGTACCGAAATTTTATTTTGCCGTCGGCTATGGTAAAATATATAATCGCTGGATTGAAATAAAAAAATTTAAAAAAAAAATTTTTTTTTAAAAATATTTTTTTTTAAGCGTACATAATAAAAAAAAAGTTTAACAAATATGTCTATGCGACGCCGAAAACGTTCTGGAGCCCCAGTCTGCCACAGCCCCGGTGGAAAATTCCGGGCCCGTGGTTCTCGCCGAAAGAGCGGCAAGGCCTGCTTCGTTGACCCTGCTCGTCGTCGGGCCGGCCTTAAGGCTGCCCGCACCCGCAAGCGATCTGGCTCTCGTCGTGGTTCCCGCCGACGAAGGTTGTCCCGCAAGTAAATGCATATATAATGCATAGTATATATATTTAGTATATATATATTTAGTAAAAATAAAAATCAAAAACAACAATTTTCATACATTTGCTATAATTTCTGTGATGCTCGGAGACTTGGAGGCGCGACGGACTGGAGACTTTGATGCGCGACGGACCGGAGACTTTGATGCGCGACGGACCGGAGACTTTGATGCGCGACGGACCGGAGACTTGGAGGCGCGAATAATGGCCTGCTCTTGTATAAGCCTTAAGGCCGGAGACTTGGATGCGCGAATAATGGCCGGAGACTTGGATGCGCGAATAATGGCCGGAGACTTGGAGGCGCGTAGACGGCTGAGGGCGTTGGTGACAACGGCCTGCCCTTGGGTACGGACAGGGACGCTAATTGGAGCGACGATGGGCTGCGATACAAGTCGCTTTCGGAGGTTTTTTAAGATGGAGCCGGAACGGCGCTGACGTGATGCGGAACGGCGACGCATCGGTCCCGAACGGCGCTGACGTGATGCGGAACGGCGCCGAATTGGTCCCGAACGGCGCTGCCGTGATGCAGAACGACTCTTTTTTCTCGATCTGGAACGCATTAAATTTATGATTATATTTTTTTTTAACTATATTTTTTTATTTTTTTAAATTTTATTCATTCAAAATAGTTCTTGCTGAAGGATCAGTGGCGCCCGTCACAAAGCGAGGCATCCACTGCTCCGGAATGGTTCCGGCCTCCGTTTCGCAGTACCAGTTGTCAAACTCCTGGCGGTACCAGTCGGCCTCAGAGAGCCCACATGACTTTGCTTTGGCCCGGGTAATCTGGTACCACGACAAGGCCGCCGGACCCCCGGGACTGATGCCGTCACTGAACGCTTCCTTGGGCCGCATCACGATGTCCAGCGGCAGTGCCAGCATAAATACAGAGCGCAGCACAAACTTTTCAATGACATCGGCACTGGGCCTCAGCTGAGCGGTGGGAATGCTGCGCACGACGCTCACAAATTGCCGGTCCAGAAAAGGACTCCTGGATTCCAGTCCGTGGGCGGCCATGCATCTCTCCGAGCGGAGCACGTCATAAAAATGAATATTTTCCAAAAGCCGGGTCGTCTCTGTTTCAAATGCTGCATCGGACGGGGCAGCTCGCATGTACTTGTAGCCGCCAAAAAGCTCGTCGGCGCCGTCGCCGTTCAGCACCACCTTGACCTGGGGACAATTTTTTTTAATGTACTGGCCGACGAGGTAGTTTCCTACCGAGGCGCGAACCGTAGTGACGTCATAGCTCTCGATGGCACGGATGACCTCCGGAATGACGTCAAGACACTGATCCGGCGTCACAATAATTTCATGGTGGTCCGTGTGCAGATAGTTGGCCACCCGTCGAGCCGCGGCCAAATCGGGCGAACCGGGCATGCCAATGCTAAATGTCTTTAAATTGTATGTAGGATCGTCGCGCGACAAAAAAGACACGGCCAGTGCTACCACAACAGAGCTGTCCAGGCCTCCGGAAAGACAGGCGCCTATTTCAACGGTTGAGTTCCGGGCCATCCTTTTTTTGACTGATGACTTAAAGGCGCGGAACACACTGGTGCGCGACACAATCGGGCAGCTCATCAGGGGATTCTTCAGCCAGGGCACTTGATGAAAAACGAAAGAATTTTTCTTGGCCTCTGAATTTTCCTTGGCCCCAAAAAGTGGCCACTCAAATACCATCCCGGGAGCCACTTGGTGCACCTCGCAAGGAAAGCCACTTCCATAGAGGCCTTTTATTTCGCTGGCTACGGCACAGGAGCCATTCTCGTACCGGGCGAAATAAAGAGGCCGGACACCGTAGGGATCCCGGGCCACTGTGATGGTACCGGCCGCGGGGTTGATGTCTGCGATGGCAAAGTCCCCATCGAGCTGGCGACAAACCTCCACCATCGGCATCCCGGAATCAAGGAGCTTTGCAATGATGGCGCAGTCGCTTTCTCCACACCCGAACGCCTGCGGCTGCAATTTGGCGGCATTGTAGATTTCGCCGTTGACCAAAACAAGGCGGCCGCCGTCAAGGCGAAACGGCTGCTCTGAAGATTGGCCGGTTCCTTGGATGGCCAGGCGGCAGAATCCCAGGGCAATGTCGATATTATTAATACTAATTGTTTCCGTGCAGGACGAATCGGGGCCTCGGGGCCGTAAGTGTTCAAAGCGGGCTTGGAAATGACCAAAGATGATTTGTCCACGGGATCCCCAAGCTATTGAAATGCCGCACATTAAAAAAAAATTTTATTTTCTTTATTTTAATTACTAATAGTTTCAACAACTGGTACGCCAATGGCTGCTTTGGACGCAAACATATTTTTCAGGACACTGTAGCACTCGTAGCAGTACAGGACGTCGCCGTTCGCCGAGTGCATTATCTCCGGATCCGCTGTTTTTCCCGTGAGGTGCGCATACAGCTCAGAGAGCTTAGGCCATTTGTGAAGTCGCATCAGAGTATACGCATTGAGCATGGTGCAGTACTTGGCGGTTCGCTTCAGCTGCTGCAGTATAGCGACATGGCCGCGGCGAAATAGCTCGCTCTTCAGGACTGCCTTATCGAATTTGACATTGTGTGCGATGACGAGGTCGGCGCGGCTAAGATCCTCCAGCAAATGGACCGCCATCGTGGCAAATGGGACGCCGACCTCATGGGCTCGCTCAGTTGTTATTCCGTGGATGCGGCTAGCGGCCTCCGGGATGTCAAAGGACTCTGGCTTGATGACGAAGTGGCGCTCGACGCGCTCCCCGGGCACTTCAAGTATCCAGGCGATGGAGACAATCCTTGCACTGTCAAAGTCCCCGGAAGTGCGATAGTTGTACTTATTCAGGCGGTATGATTTTCTGGGAAGACCCGAGGTTTCAGTATCAACGTAAAAAGCCATATAGTTCTTTTCTATCGCGGAATAAAAAGTCATTTATTTCAGTATTTTTTTCCCAGCACCCAACACACTAAGATTATAATTAGCACAAGAAACAAAAAGTAAAAGAAACCCACTCCGCTGCCGCTGCCTCTGCCGCTGCGGCTTCTTTTGTGTGAATCGTAAGAGCCGAGCGAAGCATGCGATTCTAATTGGGGATCAACAGCTTCATTGGGGCCTTTAACCATGGCCATAGCCTTATTGACCCATTGGGGCTTTTGGCTAATGGCCAATGCCATTGCCCGGGCTCGGTTAAATTTGGAACCTACGGCCCCACATGGCCCCATGTCCCCATGGTTCGTTGCACTGTATCCGTCTGTATACTCGTCGTAAAATTTCCTGCCGTGAAAGGTACTGCCCACGATATTTCGGGTAATGTCACTCACAATGTAGTTCAGGAAAATAGTGGGGTTCGTGATCTTATAGTAGGTCGGCGAGCCCTTTGCGTCGTTACCGTACGAGTAGAAAATCATGTAGATACTGCCACTGTTTTGCATCATCTGGCCAAGGGCCACTGCAAATACCTTGGCCAAGGAGAAGTAATCGTTGCTGATGAGGGTCAGGGCAGTGTGGTCCTGTGTATTTATGCCGGCCAGTAGTTTTCCCGAAAGAATGCTAATGATTTCAGACAGTGTTTTGTAAAAGTTGAATATTACGGCGTACTCGTCGGGCTTTGTTGGGTCAAGGATCGAGACTTGCGTCTTGTCCTTGACAAAGATCGGGGTGAAGGCCGTGTGGATCGGCGTGATAAACTCAATGGCGGCGCCGTGGCGCTTCAGCATTACAATTGCTTCGTCGGCAAAGGAGTCGCACACGGTCCGACGCGTCAGATCGATGGGTTCGTTGTCGACCATTTGGGTAATATTGAAAAAAATATACATGTAATTCAGCGCATAGTAGCCGCCACCGGGGCCGCTGAAGATCCAATTGTGGAGACGTTGCATCAGGTGGCCATTGATCATGCCAACAAACGTGGACTTGGACCAGTAGTTCCGGTCGATCGCCGAGTAGTACGTAATGACTGATTTGTTTTTCCAGACGAGCTCGTTGCCAACAATGTCCGGCAGCAAAACCATTATATTAAATGTTTCCGCAATGAGGTCCGTGGCGAACTCAGTTTTCTCTGAGTCCTCGTACTGGAACCCGAGGCCGCAGTGAAATGCATTGACGTCCACGTAGTCCGGCGTCATGAACGAGGCCCGGTTCATCGCAGTGCCCACCATCGACAGGGGCGCTTCCAAAAAGAAGAGTTTAATGCGCACATCCGTGCCTGCCTTGGGAAATTTGGTTTCACGGGTAAGCTTCCATGTATGAATTGTCGGGGGCATGGCCCGGCGCCGGGCGTCTAGGGTTCGCAGGATTTCTGTGGCATGCATCCCTTTTTTTTATTTTTGCCACATAACTTAAAAAGTAACTTCAATTTTTTTTTTTAAAAAAAACAATGGAATTTATCGCCGAAATTGTACAGGGCACCGGGCACAGCAATCAGCAGTGGTGCATCGATTTTTACCGATACGAAAACACACTGGAAACGGCGTCGGCTACCGAGGCAATGCAACAGACCGAGGAAGTTCACAGTCTCCGGGTCGCCGAGTACCCCGCGATCCTCCGGGTGTCCGTGTGTCTGTGCATCATTGGGCCACTGCAGCGGCTACTCATCGCAACCCGGGGCCTCATAAACTCCCAGTGCAATCCAAGGGAGTTTGTTGGGTTATTGCGGGGCGTCGGTGGCATCGATGACCGGTACATTGGGCTACTGCAGCATGCGGTACGAACATCATGGCCCTGAAGGCCCTCGTGGCCCTACCAAATTTATTTTAAACGCCTTGACGACCTAAAAATACAAAAAAAAAAATTTTGGTAATATATTTTTATAACAAAGCACATTTCCAATCATTCGACGCCTTTGCGGTGCTAACTATATTGCCGACAAGACCGTATTTGGCCATGAACTCATACATATCCGTCTTCCCCATGGAAGAATTACACAAAGTACATATGGGTCGCAGGTTACTTGCATGCAGAGACCCTCCCTTGGCCTCGGCCTTGACGTGCCCCACCGCGAAATTGGCCTTGGATATTTGCTCCACCCCGCAACAGTAGCACTTCCCGGTGCTCTCTTTTCCCATAAAGTTACACCAGACTACATTGCGCAATGTAGCCGGTATTTTTTCCTTCTTTTGACAAATTTTTTTTTTCATTTAACTTTATTAATATAGCCCAGAAATTCAATAAGTTCAGTGTAGCCGCCAACCAGTTTCCGGTTAATTAGCGTGTCGTTCTGATAATTGTCCCAAAAGATAACGGGCAGGGTGAACCGGTCGCAGGGAAGCGGAACGTTGGGGTTGGCCGATTTTTCTTTGCGAATCGCATTGGCCTCTTCCAAAAACTTAGCACGGTCCCCGTCCGATGTCACCCAGATTTCCCGCACCCTCCAGTTGCCCTCTTGGGCGATTTTGTCGAGACACCAGTGACCAATCTCGTTGGTGGCGTTCTGGTCAAGCACAATCGAAAAAAACAGGACGCCGCCGGCCGGGCCATCAAAGGCGCCCCACGGGTCTTTGCCGGAGCTTTTCGGGTCCGCTCTAAATTTGGAAACAACCGAACTGGGTGCCATGGATGATGCCACAGATCCCCCAGAATTTTTAGATACCGCGGTGCTTGCCGCTCGCGACACAATCGATTCAACAGAGTCGTCCTGCCGCAACTGAGACGCTGATTTTGGGACGAGTCGCAGCCGGTGGCTCGGATTCCGTGACGAGTTTGTCGCTGACGGCGTCGGCGGCGTCGCAGGCGGCCTGTTTTCCGTCAGTTTGAGCCCACCGACGATGAAATTCTGATGATCGGCGCATCGGAGACTGTTTGTGTACTCCAGGTACTCAACTGGATTACAGATCGCCAGTTCGTCCATGTCGTCCTGGGAGCCATTGTCAATGAAGAGCCCGTCGTACTTTTTGCAAATGTCCCACTCGATAACCAGGTCCGACGTAAACAGAATATAGTTAAGCATCTGCTGGTGGACTGCGACGCGAACCTGGCGCTTGGTGCGGAACTGATGCACATAGCCCCGCTCCTCGGGACAAGCTCCAGCGTAATTCAGTTGACTCGGGGTACCGGTCGTGTACCAGCCTAGGTTGTGCGACATGTTCCAGACATTGTCGGTGCGGCTTCCCTGATACACTAGGGTTCCGATGGGTAAAATTTTTTCTTGCGAAATCCTGGAGAGAGTCAAGTGTTCCGCCGACTTGAGCTGTTTGCTGATTTGACGAAGCTCGGTTCCCGTTATTATTTCAGCACATGTCTTATCCGGCAAAAATTTCAGGATGTCAATAATCTGAGCGACGGGCAGACGGTAGATGCTCCTGTCCATCCTGTCCATAAATTTTACTATTTATTATTATCATATATAATAACCAATAAATATATATAGGTATACGCAAAAAAAAATTTTTCTATTTTTAGGCCGCTTTTACGCCAAAAAGCTGTCTTAAAATTTTTTTTCTATTTTTTTTTGCTCAAGCGCCGCAAAGCTATTTAAAAAATTGAAAGCACAATATAATTTTTTTTTATCTTTTTTGCTCAAAAAGCACAATATAATTTTTTTTTATTGCGCTTTGATTTGCATCAACAATTCCTCGTAGCCGCCAATGTAGTCTCCGGGCGTCGGCTCAATCTGGGCATTCTCGTCGTATACGTCAACATAGTACACCACCGGGAAAAGGATTTTGTCCTTGCCGAGCTCTTTCGCCAGTTCGGAGCGCTGCTCTTCCGACGTAATCATCCGGTTGATCCGGTAGGGCTTGTCTCGCCGGTCCAGTAATAGTTTTGCCGAGTCGCAGAAAAGACACTGGGTAATGTCGCCGCCCGTTACATCCAAAAAATACATTTGGCTCAGCGCCGGACGGACGACGTTGAGCGGGTCGCCGCAGATATAGATTTCATCCAGCAGTTCCGCCGCGGGCCGTTTCACCAAAAGGCCCTTGGCCGAGGACAAAAGGCCCCCGCCGTTGCAGAAGCGCTGTTTTACGTCCTCGGTCCGTAACAGTGTATCGCATCGGCGGTCGCCAAGTACAATCATCTCGAGACGAACATTATCCAGGACCTTAAATTTCCGGTACTTTCCATCGGGCTGGGGATTACGGACAAACCAGTTACCCGTGTAGTCGGTGCTCTGGTACAGCGAGTCGCCGGACTCCAGGAACAGCGGTTTTTTTTTGACTATGTTCCAAGCGGTTTTCTCCGGGAGGCTCACTGTGTCAACCGGGTCGTCGTGGAACTCCTGGTTCTTCGCAAACAGGCGAACCAATCGCACTAGAGTGTCGTAGCCTTCCATCTTTTTTTTTTGATAAATTAAAAGTTTTTGCCAATAGTAAAACTTTTGTCAATGCAACGTAAAAAAGCGAAATCTCCAATCGATAAGGAGAAAAAGCAAATTGCATTGATTTTAAAAACACTGCAACACTACTCGCCAGTCGAGTTCTATGAAATCCAGGACAGGCGGCCAGATAATAATGCGCTGAAGCTGCTGGAGAACGACATCGGGTCTAAAAAAACCGGCAAACAAATTATGCAACAATACAGTATACTGCCTGGCCGCGAGTTCCCAATCATCTGTCATCTGGCGAATCTGCCAATCATTACCCCGCGCCTCAAATCACACTACTTTACGGTGCCGCAATCGCAGCGGCTTACAGATCAGGGCTTCATCATGCAGGTTACCAAACAGAACTTCATGTTAAGCTGGTTACTGGTCTTACAAAACTATTTATTTGTACTCAACGCCATCGTCCTCCGCAATACCAAAGGCCACTTGAAAATCCTACAGTTGCGCTTTGCGGACACGTCACTGCGGGCCGTGGAAAGCCTGGATGAGCGCAGCATTATCCAAGCCATGAAGCTCTACGATGTTAAAACCGGCAGAATTTGGAGTACAAAATCACAGAAATTTCAGCCCCTGTACTTTTTGTACGATAAATTGTTTATTGTAACCGAACTGCTGGAAAAGCCCAATGTAACCCTGAGTCTGTTCCGGAGGACGCCAAATATGATTAACCCAAAGGTCGCGATTGTAACTGACAGCCAGTTCGGAAAAAATGCTCTGCGCATCATTAAAACCCGACTGCCGCATATAAGTTCCGTCGTGCTTCAGAAGTCAGGAACCATTCTCAAGGAGTTCCTGCACCGGGCCAATGTGGCACTGGGCCGGCGGTACGGGGGCTTTGTGGACTCAAATTTCCGGGTGGACATCGTCGATGAAGAAGGCCTGCACCTGGACAAGCTCGAGCTTGAAAAAATCTCCAAAAGCTATTTTAAATCACCGGAGCAGAAGACGGATGAGGAGTTCTTAAAGTACTACGGCGAAGAGTTTCCCAATATTGGAGACGATGCCCTGCAGAAGGTAATGGAGATCACCAAGGCCAATGACTTGGAACTGAAGCGGGTCTTCGTACAGGGCCTTGGCGCCAATATTAAAAAATTAACCCAGGAAGAAGTCCGGGACAAGTACGAGATCACGCGGGACCTGCAGGTTAAGCAAACCTGCGAACTGGTTAAGTCCGTTTCCTACTCCGATGGCACCAAGGACAACCGCAGTCTGTTGCGACGGATTTTTGAGCAGTTTATTCCGTCCTCAATCTGGGGAAAACTGGCGCTCGGTGCGGCCGCCGTCGGGGCACTGGCACTGGCCTATCAGTACTGGAACGAGCTGCTTGACATGTTTAATGCCGTTGCCGGCTCGTTTTCCCTGGATGCGATTTGCAAAAAATTTGTTGCGTTTTACGACAGCATCGCAGCTTTTCTTCCGACCGGGTACTCGGAACAGGATTGCCGGATATATGAACTCTTTGACGAACGAAAAATTGATACAGCAATTGAGGTCGCGGAAAAAGCAAGGGTTGCTGAAGAAAACGCGAAAATTAAGCAGGACGAGGCCGATAAATTAGCAAAAGAAATTGAAGAAACAGGCGCTAAATGGGGGGGTCCTTTATTAGGATGGATTATTTCAGGTACAGTTAAAGTTAGTCAAAAACTAGTCGATGCCGCAAACGCTGCTAAAGAGGCGGCTGCATCCGCGGCGGAAGAGGCAAAGGAATTAGCGAAATCAAGCGCAAATATAGCAGCCAACGTGGCCGGCTACAATTCGGCTGGTTATTTGATAATGAACACCTACAATACAATGATGACTCTCACGGGGGGAAGCCCGGCACCCGATATGCTGCTGATGATTATTATGTCGACTTACAGCTTCAGCACATATACCTCAAAATTTCTGAGAGAAGATGTATTTTCCGGTAAAATTTTTAAAACCGCGGGCACAGTCGCCGGCATCGTTGCGTCGTTCTACGCCCTTTCATTTGTCGTTAATATTGGCGACATTTTGAAAAACATTGTGTGTACGATACGCTACTTTACCCGGGGAAATTTCCGCGACGTTGTTGCAAAATTAACCTCTCTGAAAGCAACAAACTACGTTGCCAACAATCCGTTGGAGGTTGTTAAAGGCGCAGTAAAAGCAGGCGTTGCCTACGGTACCGGCGGAGTCGGCGGTGTTGCCATGGCACTTTTAAGCTAAATTTTATTTTTAAAAATGTTTATTAAAAAAACACCATTTTACACGGATGGGTACTTCATTTAAACAGCATTTCGCAGAACTAGATTGTCTCCTCCGATGCTGCACGGCAAACATTGAGGAGCGACACGCCCGGATCCGCAGAATGATTACCAGTGCGATTTGTATGACACGAAAGGACGGCTGCGACACTCCCTTTATCCCGGCCAGCACAAAGGAATGGAAGTGCTTTTATAAGTGCCCGGAAAAATTCAGGCGCAAATACAATTACAATGCGAGCCAGGAGTACTACCCTACTATTTTGGACGAAAATTGCGAAGGCCAGCCTCCCATGTCCGAACGGGTTTCCCTAAACAGCGTGCTTGCCGGCAAGGAGTTGCCGTTTATCAAGCTAAAGGATGCTTCGCTTATGAATGCTTCGCTGGTTCCGGGGTCCAATTTGGCGCAAACTGACAGCGGTGTACTGAATCAGTTTTCCAAAAAAATAAAAAAATTAGAGATCGCCGATAACCTGGAGTACAATATCCTACGGATGGCCGGACTCCTGGGCTACTTTCGGCCGGTTTGCGGCAGTGACAATTCGTACTGTCGGGTCCTTTGCGACGTAGCAACCGAGATGGCTAAAAAGCACAAGAGCATCGATCGCCAGCGCTACTGCTGGACTGTCATCCGGGTATTCTCAATTGAAGGCCGAGTGGCAGACAAATTTAGTTATATGTTCCGGCAAATTTGTGAAATGGCGCGCCTCGTTGTGCTGAATTATGAGGAGGACGCCCATCAGAAAAATCTGTCTTTTTCGTCAATCACAAAAAAAAATCTGGCTTGTTACGATGGATTGGTGTTCAGAAATAAGAAGAAACTGATCGTGCCCAGGTTTTTTGGTCTTTATTACAAAAAATTTTTGCTACTCATGGCGGGCTTTGTTCTGCAGAAACCCGGAAAGCAAAAGTACAAGTGTGTCTTCCTCAAGGTTAATCTGTCGGATTTGGGGAATATCGGCAAACTGGACGGCAAGGACTTTTTGCTGAACTTTAAATTGGTCGATTCGGTCAGCGGCAAGGAGTTTACCAATGCAAAAAATATACCGTACCGGCTCAAGTACATTTTGTACAATAAGGTCACGGTCGGTGCCGACTTTAGCGAACCGTCGCCCGGGATTATTTTGTCGGTTAATACGACGGCGACAGCGTCCCCAAAAACTATTTTACTCCCGGGAGGTTCTGCTAGCGCACTGACACTGGCCAGAATTAATAAATTAGTTAGCAAAAGCAGCAGCGGTAGCAGCAGCGACTTGATTAATATGGTTGAGACGGCTTTGGAAAAATTTGTCCAGTCGCTCAACGCCGGGCTTTCTGCAAAATATCAAAATGTGATTGGAGTTTTTGACGCGGAACGCAAGGTCTATGTCAACCGGTTCCCCGTCATCATTCCGGCGATCCAAAAAAATCTTCCCACCATTACAATAGAGCCGGTAAAGACAACGCCGCAGCAAGAAATGCAGGAAAAATTAGTAAAGGAATTGATGTTGCCGCGGAAAATACCCTTCAAAAAATCCGGGTTTGTCCGTCCCGTCACCGTCGCGGCCCTCGGGGGCCTGGCCGGTCCCGCCGGTCCCGTTGGTCCCGCCGCCGAAAGTTCAAGGCTTTATTCAATCTTGTCAAAAATCAATAGCATAAACGATAGTATTTTATCGACCGGCAAGCAAGCAAGCATAGATCTTATACGGCCATTGCTTAGCCGTGGGGCAAATTCGGCTCTAATTAGAACAGGCATAGGGGCGCTAATTGGCTATAATCCGGCATTGCTTCAAACAGGGTTATATTCTGCGATGTCACTGCTCTCTTATGTAGCGGGAAATCCTGAGTCACTTGCGGCAGGAGTAGCGTCACTAGCAGGTCCAGTAGCAGGGGCCGCGATTGGTTACTCCACGGGACCTATTTACGAATGGGTTAAACGGCTAGTGTTTTCCAAGCCTACACGATTAACCAGGGAAGAACTAAATATAAGGTCAAAGTTATATGAATTGGAAGCGCTTTACAATAAATCCCAGACAAATGAAAAGGAAATACAGAAAAAATTAGAGGATATTAAAAACAAAATAAAAGAAGAGTACAAAAAAAATATAACGTTGGACAAAAATTCGTTGGAATATTTAAAACAAAATCAAATCCTCATTACATTGAAACAAAATGAAATGGAGTTTCAAAAGGAATTGATCAAGGCCGCGGCCGAGTCAAAAAAGGCAAAAGAGGATTTAGAGAAATTTATGCTATCAAAACAACCAACAGCTTTCGCGCAGCAGCAACCGCAGAAACAAATAACCCCGATTGGTACAACGGCAGAAGAGCTTAGGTTAAGGCAACTTATACTGGACTATAAAAAACGAGTTGATTTGTTACAAAAAGAAAAAAATAATTTACAATTTATCAAAAATCAGTCAGAAAATGAAGTAAAGGTTCAACTGCTAAAACTGGAAAATGTAGACATGACTAAACCAAATGCCGAGAGTAGTAAAATAAGTTTGGAAAATATATTGAATGGTTTACAAAGAAAAGTTACTGAAATTGAGGAAAATCTTTTAAAAAAAGAAAAAGAAATTTTTCGTTTTTTGGAAATAATAGAAACTGAAAAAGTCAAGCTTATTGCAGAACAAAAAACAAATGCGGCAAAAAAAGCCCAAACGGGTACCGCTGTTCCAATTGGTCCCGCTGGTCCAATTGGTGTTGCCGGTCTTTCTGGTTCCGCCGGTCTTTCTGGTCCCGCTGTTCCAATTGGTCCTGCTGCCCAAACGGGCCTTGTTGGTCCAATTGGTCCCGCGGCCCAAACGGGCCTTGCTGTTCCAATTGGTCCTGCTGCCCAAACGAGCCTTGCTAAAGAAAAATCAGGACCATTTTTAACTATAGATCAGAGAAAAAAATTACTAACTAGTCGAATAGAGTTAGAAAAAGAGGAAGAAAAAGTTCTTCAAGTTAAAACAAAATTATTATCAGCAAAAACTGAAAATGAAAAAGAGGAAATTAACATAGAAATACAGGAAGCTATAGAAAAAAGAAATAATGCTAAAGAAAAACTTAAAAAAGAAACTGATAATGAAACAAAAATTGCAAAAAATATTTTAGACGAAGCAATAACTCAAGCAAAGGAAAAATATAAAAATTATTTGGAAAGTAATAAAAAATTAAAAAAAGTAGAAACAAAATTAAAATTGGCGGAAACCGAACAAACAAAAGAAAACACAATTTTAAATTCAGCAAATGTCCAAAATATTAAAAAAGAATTAAAAGATTCACAAGCCGATGATAAAAAAAAATTAAAAGAATACAAAGAAGCAATTGAATCAGCAAAAAAATTAGGGGGAACTGAATCTGATATTAAAACAGCTACGCCAGCTGTTGCTGATAAACCAGCAGCTACAGCCGTTGCTGATGAAAAAAACCTACACTTTTCTGTTGAACAAAAATTAAAAATTGTAACTTTAATGGAAAATCTAAATTTAAAAATTAAAAAAGTTAATGTAACAAAACAACAACTAGATAGATATAAAGTAAGTAAATCACCCGATGAAATTGAAAAAATTAGATTGGAATATAAAGGAGCAATTAAAGAAAAAGATAATGAAGTAAAAAAACTTGAATATTCAATTAAAAAAGAAATAATTACTGCAAAAGAAAATTTAAGAAAATTAATGTTAAGTTTTAAAGAAAAAGAAGAAGACTTTAAAAAAGCGGCAGATGCGGTAAAAAAATCAAAAGAAAACCTGAAAAAAGCAGAGTCTGATTTGGAAAATGAAAAAATAAAAACTTTTATTGGCCTACAAACTGATGAATGGAAAGAAGAAAAAAAAAAGATAATAGATAATTTAGATTTATTAATTTCAAATGCAGAAAAGGATATGGATACAAAAGAAATTCTGATGCGAGAAGCATATGACAAGGTAATTGAAGTCGGAGGTGACCTTCCTAAACTAAATGTCCCAAAAAGCACAATTAATTTATTAGGCGGTCAAAAGCAGGAATTGTTGATTTTTTATCAAGATCTTGCCAAGGCAACAAAAACTTTACAAAATAAAAAAGAATTTTTAGCAAAAATTTTGGCCGAAATTAAAGAAAATAAAAAAACAATTGCAAAAACAAAGGAATCTGAACTTATTTATGAAATAAAAATAAAAAGAGCAACCATTGCTATAGATGAAGCTGTTATTGAAAAAAATAAAGCTGTGCGAGAATTGATAAAAGCAATCCGAAAACAAGAAATTTTAGCTAAAATTGAATTAAAAAAATCTATAAATACTGTAGATGAAAAGCAAGCTATGGTTCAAAAAAAACAAAAAGAAATCGATGAACAAAAAACAGATTATAATAATATTTTAAATCAACTAAAAATACCCGGAAATAAAAATATAGCTACTTTAAAAGAAAATTTATTAAAAATTAAAATACTTATTGATAGCTCAAGTAATGACCTAAGTATCGCGCAAGTTGAGTTGGAAGAGGCAAAGCAAGAGGTAGACAAATTTACCAAAAAAAATAATAGGCTGAAAAAAAAATAAAAAATTAAATAAAAAATGAGTACTTCATTTGAATTTCATTTCCAAGAACTAGACAAGATTTTCCGCAAATTTAGCGGCAATGAAGCCAAACGGAAAGCGCAACTCATCAAAATCCTCAAGGAAGCCTATTATCTTCGCCGCTCGGATAACTGCGAACCCTTTATACCGGCGAGTCAGAGCGAGTGGGTTAACTTGTTTCTCAATCCAGACACGGTTCGTAAAAAAACGGTGCGCGAAAAAACACAAGTCTATTTTCCAAAAAAATTAAAAGTGCCAACAGGCACTGCCGACCGGCCGATCGTGTCCATTGTTCCCAATTACTCAAAAACTTCTTTTAAAAAAAAGGCCCTCATTCTTAGCCGCGCACAACTTCTTATCTTTAATTTAAAAAAAATCCACGACGCCCTAGAGGACTACAGTCCATTTAAAATCAAAAAAAGCAATAAATTTACGGAAGACATTTTTAAAAGTGCAGACGCCAGCGAAGAATTTTTAAATAAGCACAATTTGTCGTCCAATGAAACGCCCACTTTAATTTTTGAAAAGATTGCGTCTCTTGAAAATTTAAAAATCAATGACATTGACATCAAACGGTCCGGCAAGATTGAAATCCCAAAAAAGAATTTGGAACCGTCCGGCTTTATAATCAGAAACAGAAATTCTTCGTACATCCCAAACAAATGGATTTTTTTTGTCCAGGATAAGCCCTACATTATGAATAGCCTGGTTTTCCAAAAAGACAACGGTAAATTAAAAATTTTGAAACTTAAGGCTGACCCCAACAAATTAACAAAACTCATTTCAGTTTACTCGCAGTACGTGACTACAGAAACTTTTGAAACATGTGACCGGAAAGAGTATTTTGAAAAATACTTTGCAAAAAATTTTTGGCTTTACGATACCGGTCACGTCGAAAAACCCTTTGTATACAAAAAGGAGCGCGACATGCGTCTTAAATTCATTACTTTTGATAAGCTACAGTACTCGATAATTCCCGAGTACATTTTGCCAATGGAACAAAAATACATCAAGACAAATACAACTAATGAAAAAGCGGATGAAATCCAAAATTTATTCGTAACAAAAGATGATGTTAAAAAAATTTTAAGTGAAAAGTTAACAAAAATTGATAGCAGTACTTTAGATTATTTAAATGAAGTAAATAAATATTTGAAAATAAGTGCAGATGAAATAACCAATGGCACTGCGTCTATCAAAATCCTAACAAATTACATATGCCTTGCTTATTTGTGGTTTGAAATACAAGATGATCATGCAAAATTAACGGATAAACTAACTGAATTAAAAAATATTACAAAAATGACTGAATTTTTAAATAATTCCAAAGTGTACGATGGGACAACTGTTGAAGCCCTGTCTGCATTCTTAGCCAAAACAAGCTTAAGTAAATTAACAGCAGAGCAAATAAAAAAAATTATAGGAGACGTCGCGGAAGAAACTAAAATAGACGAAATAGTGCAAAAAGTATTGAAAGCAGTTGACATTGAAAATTACTATTGGGACACGGTTGAAAAAACAGTAACATTTCAGTTTAAAAATACAATTGAGAAATTTTCAGAAAAAAAACCGGAAAAATTAGAAATAAAAGTAGACAAGTTTTATCAGAAATCAGACGAAGCTAAAAAAGTAATTAACACAATAAACGAAAATATTAAAAAAAATATTTTTGAAAAAATTAAAACAGGCGGTTACAATGCGACAGTGTTTATGGACTATATAAATTTGGGAACAATTAAGTGCAAAGAAACAAGTGATTTTGAGACTAAGCTGATATCGCGGTTCCTGAATAGCTTTAGTCGCTACATGCTCTTTGGGGTAATGTACCTGTTTGGTAACAAAATGAATTTCAGCAATCGGGAGCTAATAAGGGACATCCAGGCGCAGAAAAAGTTTGATATGAACGTAAACATGTACATCAAAAACATAAAGGCAAATGGAAATTTTGTGGACATCATTTCGGGCATTCCGGCCCAGATCCTGAAAATTGAAAACAAAAACATAGCGCAAAAAGTAAATAAAAGCAAGGAGTTTTCGGCCAATAATGCGGCGGCGATACACAAAGAAATGGGACAGTTGGTGCGAGCCCGGGTCTTGTTGTATGAGCGCCTGTGTAATTCGGAGCATTTGAAGCGGCAATCGATTGACGACACGATGGAGGCCATTAAATCGTACAAGCTGGTACTGCAGTCCCGGAATAAATTTCAACCGGATCTGATGGTGAAGGAGACGGCCATTCTGATGAAAATACTGCAAGACATAGAAACAGATAAGAGAGAGGCGGAAGAATATAAAAATTTTAAGGTCAAAACACAAGATAATCAGAAAAAAGAAAGTTGGTGGACGACGGGCAAAATAGCGGCACTGGCAACTGCAGGTGCCGCTGGAGTTTTGGCCCTAAGTTACTGCTATTTTAAATCAAATGTAGATGGGGTTTTGCCGGAAGGTGCCAATGTGAGCAGTGCATTGGCTAAAATTGAGGAAAACGCGAAAAAGGGTCCTGATCCAAATGTGTTAATTGCAAAAAATTTTGTTTATCAGAATGGACAGAGCGAAGAAGAGATGGAACGAAATAGAATTTTGGAAAGGCAGGCAAGAAGGGGAAATTATACGAAAAATTTTGTTTATCAGAATGGACAGAGCGAAGAAGAGATGGAAAGAAATAGATTTTTGGAAAGGCAGGTAAGAAGGAAAAATTATACGAGACCATATCAAGGCCGGGATATTTTTCCATTCAATGAACCTCTCGGTCCGGTTAATAAGGAAGCTAGACAAGCCGCAATAAAAGCATTATGGGGAAGTCCAAAAAAACTCTCAGCATTTGCAAGTGACTCTCAGATTTTCGAAAACACAGCATATATAGCTGCACAACGAACAGTTGCAGAAGCAGGTGATAATGCTGAACTAAAGAAAACCCCGGAATTTATAAAAGCAGAAAATATAGTAAAAAGCTATGAAAACTCGTTAAGTCAAGGCAAGGAAGAAAAAAGTATATTTTCGACGATTTCTGACAACATTTCCTACATAGTTCCATTGCTCGGTGTGGCCACTTCGTATGTTCCGTATTTGGCAGCGGCAGCCACGACTGCTTCGGCCGCCATTAAGATTTCATCGACAGCGTATAATTTTTACAAAAGTCAAAGCAGTGAGCCGCAACAACCGCAGTTGACCAAGCCGCAACAGAGCGAGCTGCAGCAGCAGGAAAAACTCGTTGAAGAGCGGAAAGAAGCGTTGCAGAGCGAGGTGCCGACGCAAAGCAACTTTAAACTGAGCGCGGAAGTAATGGAAAAATATGCGAAATTTCAGATGTATTTTGAAGGTTCCGCCAATACCGATTTTATCACGGATGCCACGTTAACTACTAATCTAGAAAAGATACAAAAGCAAGAGTTTGTCAAAAAGCAAAAGCTAACAGACGTGCTGGAGGATGTGCAGATGCTGGAGTTTATAAGCAAATATGAAAATATAATTAAGGAGGAGCGGAAGAAGGCGGATGTTAGCCCAATGAACCCGAGGAAGCAGCCGAGCTTCTTTGACAATAAACGCAACACAAATATTGTGATGGGCCTGGGTGCCGCGGCTGCAACAGTATTCGGGGCCAGCGAACTCCTGGGCTACACATCGGCGCTGCCCTGGGCCGCGAGCGCACTGGCCGCCGCCGGAGGATTTTCGGGCATCGGGTCGAGTATTGCGACGGGCGCAACGGCACTAGCCGGCTCGGCCGCGGCGGCACCGCTCGCGCTGGGAGCCG